>Ga0209902_100220_pt1 | contig 91641 bp, 85 predicted proteins | sample FECB27metaG_FD_188304 | JGI IMG/M metagenome (GOLD analysis project Ga0209902, IMG submission 188304) | Cyanobacterial communities from the Joint Genome Institute, California, USA - FECB-27 (SPAdes) (version 2) | ecosystem: Environmental > Aquatic > Thermal springs > Hot (42-90C) > Microbial mats... | reverse complement strand
TAGACGATGCTAGCCTGTGGACTGGTTAACGCCGACGTTGCCAGGATGAAGCAAGGAAGTAAACGAAACTCAAAGTGATAAGCAATGAATATTGTTGAGTAGCTTTGAGTAGGATTTATATAACGGTTAGGTCCAATCACATTTCTGTTAGCGTTATAGATCAATGTAAAGATACTGCCATCACTGTAAGCTCTCTCAGATATCTTTGATAAATCGTCACCTTGTCGCACAACATATGTTTTGCTAGGTACAGGTTCTTCAATTGACGACCTCGGCGTTGGGCACAAGAAACAGCCGACGCAAGACACCTTGCGTCGGCTGTTTCTCTTGCTTTTGTTTTTCCTCGCGAGCTTCATCGCTAGCTTCGCGGATGGCATCGAGCAGCAGAGGCAAGCTGCTAAACTTGTCTATACTCAATAAGCCAGAGCCAGGAGATTGACCAGCCACTGTGATCGGTGGATCTTGCACTGTTGTGAGCGACGGCACTTTGTTCAGCACGTCCTTGGCGCGCTCTTTGAGAATATCGAATAAATCACCGTTGATAAAGTCGGCGATGGGCCAAGTCCCGATTTCTCTCTCCACATATTCATAGCCGTCGGGGTTGGGCTGTTCTTAGACAAAATTGCCCAGCCTTTGCAGCAAGGCGGGTTTGTTGAGTTGTGAAAAGTCGGTTATTGAGAATAAACCCGCCTTGCTGCACTAATCGTGGACTCTAGATGGGTAAATTTGTGGACGCTCGTGCAATTTTGTCCAGACGAAATTAAACGGCTGTCCTGAATCAACTAGCCTATTTAAAGGCATGAAAATTCTCCTTGATCATGATTTGTTTTCAAGAAAACTTGAGTGCAATCTTGTTATGCATCCAAGTCTGGTGCAACGAAGCCGATGCATCCCTCAGTGGGATGCTGTTTCTTAAGTAAATGCAGTCAAAAAGTACTTATGCAGTTTCCATTGCAACTGACTGTAACGCCACAGTTGCCCGGAATCTTTGCAATACTAAAAAAACAACTCTCTTGCGCTTCTCGCAATCCTCGAAAAATGCTGGGTAATTTTCAACAAAGCCAAATACGGATAGAAGTTGATGCATCGGCAACTGCAATTCACGACAGTCTGTTGCGTCCTACGGAACTAGAAAAATGGCTCCCCACAGGTCGCTTTGCCTCTGGAATGCCACAAGAACTCCATCCTGGATTCGAGTTTACCACCCGGATCGGACCAGTCTCGATTCATCATCAAGTGGATGTGGCACGTCCCAACTGCCTGCGCTTGTTGCTGAGTCAAGGAATAGACGGCTTTCACGAATGGTACTGGGGAGAAGGTTGGGTGCAGTCTCGTGTAGAAGGAGTGACAATTCTACCGCTTTCTTTGGGACAAACTCTAAATTTGCTGAGTTTGCGTCAGTTTTTAACGACAAAAAAACGATAACTAAAAAACCCAGTTTGTGAGACACTCCACACACGTTCCCTAACTACAGGTACAGTGTGGGTTTCTCAACCAGTCCGGCTATTGCGCAAAGCAGGCCCTTACCAATCACCAATTACTAAATTCTTAACCCTTGTTCGCGTAAAAGGGTATCAGACCATACAGCATCTTCTGGTTTTAGGGGTGGTACTGGTTCTTGATTATAATCAATTGCTAAGTAATATCTTGCACGATTATATATACCATGCAATAAAGATTGCAAATCTAAAATCGGCTCTGTATCTTCTGTCTGTAGAGGTAATGGAAATACGGGAATTGGTTCTCTGATGCTAAAACCGTATAATTTAGCTTGCGGACGTGTTTCACTTTTGCTCACAATAATTTGATAATCTGTGACAGGGAACTCCCCTAAAATTGGCATGGGTTTTCCACTTCTGAGTAAATCAATTTCTACTAAATGAGTAAGACTCACTAAAACTTTTTTGCGTTTCAGTTCATAGGCTTTTCTACCTTCGCCTGGACGTTTATTTTTAGGAGATAAAACTTCGATAGAAGTAACCACAAAACCTGTAGAAACTTCACGAATTTCTAAGTATTTTACCGTAATATGTTCTGGTAAAGGTATCATCACCGTAATACCTTCTGATGTGGATGTTTGGATAGCAGTTGATGAGTCCTGCTGCGGTGATGTTTGTTGAGAAAAAACAGTAACATTTGGTATACCAACTAGTAGAGAATCTGAATCATCACTTAAATATGTACGTTGTTCAATTGCGACTCGATATTGTGGGGGAATATTTTCCTCAAGAGTATCTGCTATGGCTGTAATTAATCGATGATGTACTTCTGACCAAAATACAGGATTTTCTAAATAAGGATTCATCCCGGGAAATGGAGAATTCATACTGAAGTGGAAGATTGGGGATTGGGGGATGGGATAATTCTAAATTAACGGGCTAGTTTCTGGGGAATTAGGTAAGTAACCGCCATTAGCGAACTTAGCTTGAATTGCAGCTACTTCGCGCTCAATTTCTACGGGAATTTGTTCAACTATGACTTTAAGGCTGTTAATATTACGCTAGAACTCTTCTTTTTCTGTAGTATTAAACAGTTTCAACTGCTTAAACTCAGGTTCATCCAATTGATTGGCTTTGACGCAGTTCCGTCAAAATCGCCGTAATATCAGCTGCCTCTTTTGCAGCGCGATCGCCTAAATCTCGTTGTAAACTTTTACTACTGTCTTGAAGGCGCGCCTCGAATGCTTGCATTAAAGACGATGCGTAACTATCCCATAATTGGGTCAATCTCTGTGTGATATTTTCCAGCGCAATTGAGTTAGAAAAGGTACGTTGCTCATCTCGAACGATAGGCGATGCGGAGACTTTGCACTAAAATCACCAGAGATGCAACTGCCATTAATCCACCCCAAAACCAGTAAGGTAACAACAACCGCTGCTGTATTTGCGCTGTATCCGAAAGTCCCAAGGGACCAGCACTATAGCTAAATAAATAGTCAAGTTGATGATACGTACTCACACAAGCTTGCACGCCAAGAAATTGAACAGTAAACCCCTGCACCCAACGCGGAGCTTTCAAGGCAATACCCAGGATAATTAAACCTAGTAGGGGAATTGCCACGATTCCAAACAGCGATCGCACCCAAATGATCGTCGAAACTAGTAAAAAACCACCTAAAATTTTTAAACTCAGATTTGCCGCCTTAAAACTGCGGGAAGCCAAAATCAAAGCTGCACCAGCAATCGGTGGTCCCATTGGTCCTGCGGCTGCAACTAAAGCCGGACCAATTGGTGCCAAAGACAAGGACATGGCATAACTTGCTACACCGGAACCGTTCCCAAAAATCTCTAATTTCCGAAACTGTCCGCCCAATAGCAGTGCCATCAAGCCGTGACCCATTTCGTGAAACCAAGTTGCCAGGATAGTGAATGGGTATAAAATATAATCACCTGCTGGTACTTGCCACAGTATAATGGTGGCGATCGCTGCGGCAATGAGCCACGTCAGCCCCATGCGGTCAACTGCTGGCGGCGCTTCTTTTGTTAGCAAGGGTTCAAAATCTTTCCCAAGGCTGCTCATGGGTCACTTTCCTTAACGTATTCACGCTACTGCTTTTGTTGCAGTTTTATCCATGCTAACTACAGTTTGTGCCTGGCGGCGACTATCAACCACCAGACACAAATCATTGTTGAATTTATACTAGTACACAGGGTGCGGAAATAAACCGACCATCTGTAACAGGTCAAAAGCTAGGAAAAAAGGACATTTGACTTGCATTCGTTGCGGTACTAGAGCCTTCGTTATACAAGTTGAAACAGGAATGTTACCATGTCTCCTTTACCCAAACTTATGCGATCGCCTGGGCGTAGGCGGTGCCGATTTCCTGGTAATAAAGGCAAGTTATTGATGTAGGTGCCATTGGAACTTCCGACATCTTCGATGTAGTGGGCGTCTCCTTCTACACGAATATCGGCATGAATCCGCGAAACAATTTCCGAATTTGGAAATCCTGAAACGTCTACATCTGGAGGGATACGATCATTAGGCTTGCCCATGTGAATAACAGAGAGGTTTTGCGGCAATTCAATTTCCCTGTCTGTTTGGATGTGAAGCAGCCGTGCTGTCACCTGCTGCAACTGAGTTCTAGAAGCAGATGGTATGACTGGGGGCGGTGCAGTTTGGGCTGGGGGCGGTGCAGTTTGGGCTCGGGGTGGAGGGGCTATTGGAGATGGATCGGGTGCTGGGGGTGGAGGGGGTGGTGCGGATAGATCCGATGCTGGGGGTGGAGTGGGTGGTGCGGATAGATCCGGTGCTGGGGGTGGAGTGGGTGGTGCGGAGAAATCCGGTGCTGGGGGTGGAGGGGGTGGTGCGGAGAAATCCGGTGCTGGGGGTGGTGCAGCGACGTTTGAAGGCGGGGGGCTACTTTGTGTGACTTCCGATGGATCAGGAAGCGAAACCGCTGTTGGTGGTAAGGATGCGGAATTAGGGGAGGTGTAATTAGCAGTACTTACCCCTATGGGTTGTGGTTGTACAAGAGGATCAGGGTTAACAAAGGGTGGTAAATCTGGTGGGAGATCAGGTGCGACGGTTGCGGCAACTCCAGTGGGAGCACCTGCACGCAGGTTATAACCACACTGACCGCAAAAAGCTGCATCTGCCTGCACGGTTGCCCCACAGCTGGGACAGTTAGTAGTAGCTGGTAATGGGGTGTAGCAAGCTTCGCACTGGACAGCGCCGTCTGGGTTTGGGTGATTGCAATTAGGGCAGACGATCATGAGGTTAAGCCTTTGTTGAAGTTCAATCGTAAAATAGTGCTAGCAAGCAGAGGGGCAACTCTAGCTTCCGATTTTAACAAGTACGTTTTCAGGCTGAAGTATGAAGTATTAAGTATGAAGTATTAAGTCATGAAGTGTGATTAATTTTTCATCTTTTATACTTCATCCTTTGTGCTTTATCCTGCATCCTTATTTGAGGTCACTTCCTGCTGCTGCATCTAGCAACCACCAAAGTTCTCCTTGAGGTTGAATCAAGCGCGATGGGTAAGTGAATTCATCTGCCACTGGTGCAAAAATTTGAGCAAGAGCTGGTTTTTTATTGGCACCAGCAACTATAAAGATAACGCAGCGAGCAGAGTTAATGAATGGGTAGGTGAAGGTGATGCGGGGGTTTCCATCTTTGTTCCCTACGGTTATCAGCTTATCTGTTACTTTTAAAGCTTCCGTATGCGGAAACAAAGATGCGGTGTGAGCATCATCTCCCATTCCTAATAAAATGACATCCAAAGAAGGCAACTCGCCTGGTGAGGAGTGAAAAAATTCTTGCAGATGTCTTTCGTACTCAGCCGCTCCTGCTGCCGGGTCATTTTGATTTGTAGGTATGGCGTGGATGTTACCCGTTGGGATATCAACGCGATCTAACCAAGCACGACGCGCCATCAGTTGATTGCTATCTGGATGATCAGGTGGGACGTAACGCTCATCTCCCCAAAACACATGAATTTTATCCCAAGGCAGCTTTTGGGTAGAGATTGCTTCGTACAACGGTTTAGGTGTGCTGCCACCAGACAGGGCAATGGTAAATTGCCCTCGCTCTTGAATAGCAGTTTCCATTTTGGACAGGATCAATTCTAGCGCTCGCGTAATTAGCGCCCCTTGATCTGGAAGAACTTCAACTTTTTTGCTCATCGCTCCATCATCACACTAGCGACTTCCAGCATTACAATAGCGAAATTTTGAGAATTTTCCTTTTTACTTTTTGAAACTTTTAACATCATGTTCATGAATTCAACAGAGCTTGAGGGGGTAGTTATAAAAATTATCGTCAAATTTTAACAAAAATATTGATTAAAGTTACCAAAACAGTTGTCAGTGCTTAGTTATGAGTACTGAATCATTGACAGCCACTACTCACAACTAAGCACTCTCTTAGCCTTGATACAAATCATTCCAGTCTGCAATCGCTTCTTGTTGGGCGATTAACAATTCTTGAATTCCCTTCTGGGCAAAATCTAGTAGATGATTGAGTTGAGTACGACTAAAACTACCGGATTCTGCAGTTCCTTGAACTTCAATTATCCCCAACTGCTGATTCATCACCACATTAAAATCTACCTCAGCCGTCACATCTTCGATATAATTGAGATCCAAAAATGGCTCTCCCTGCAATAACCCTACAGAAACCGCTGCCACTTGTCCAATGATGGGCGATCGCTCTAATACTCCCTGCTGTAACAATTTTGAAATTGCATGAGCGATCGCCACAAACCCTCCTGTAATCGCTGTTGTCCTAGTCCCAGCGTCTGCTTGCAACACATCTGCATCCACTGTCAGCGTACGTTCTCCCAAGGCACCTAAATCCAGTGCTGCTCTTAAGCTACGTCCAATCAAACGTTGGATTTCTTGAGTTCGTCCAGACAACTTCATGAATTCTCGTTCTTGTCGTTGCGGCGTAGCTGATGGTAACATTCTATATTCAGCAGTTAGCCAACCTTTGCCAGTTCCTTCTAGAAACTTGGGAACTCCCTGTGTAACGCTGACGCTACAAAGGACTTGAGTATCGCCACATTTTGTGAGAACGGCACCAGGAGCAAAGCGGGTGAAACCTTGCTGAAAGCTAATAGGACGTAGTTGGTAGGGTTGCCGACCGTCTGAACGCTGCCAAGCCATTAAGTTTGCCTCAAAATTTTTATATACGATACAGCCGCTTACACTTTGAGTATTACGGTTTAAGTATTTTTAAAGAACAACTTAATATTTCACATTGTGAAATTATCAGAAATTACCAGATAGAATTGCAAGCATTTTGAATTTTGTGGGGATAAAGCGTATTTTTTCTCAATTATTAATGATTAAAGAGAACAACATACCCTATTCGGGGGTTGAGAGCAGAGTGACTATATTTTGCTGCACGGCTTCTGGTAACTGGTCACCGTTGATAGTCAACAAGCGCCGACGACGGTCGTAGTATTCTAGGATGGGAATGGTACGGTCATAAAATATTTCTACACGACGCTGCACGATTTCCGGTTGGTCATCTGGCAGAGAACGCCCTAGTGAACGACTCACCATAACTGCTTGTGGGACTTGTAAATAAATTGCCCAGTCTAAATTGTGCCCTAGATTGTCCAACAAAAAGTCCAGTTGTTCAGCTTGAAACGCTGTACGGGGATAACCCTCTAACACCCAACCACGGTTAAAATCTGGCTTTCTTAACCGACTCTGGATGAATTCAACCATCATTTGATCCGAGACAAGTTCTCCTGTCTCCACATATGGCTGTGCGAGATGACCAAGATTGGTAAAGCCTGCGCTCACATCGCGTAATATTTCACTAGTGGAGATCACAGGAATATCAAAGTATCTGCAAAGCCCTTGTGCTTGAGTGCTTTTCCCTGAACCCGAACCTCCTAGAATCACTAATCTCACAACCATTCACTCCTGATTTTGTCAAATTCAAAACGTTATCCATCTGTTTTGCCATCGGCGGGAAATTTCACTTCTCCACAATAAGATTTTCTTATGAAATTAGCTTCATCGCTGACTGTAAATATTCTCTGCGTCAAAACGTCTGGTGTGGCTGATGGGTCTGGCATAGCAATAAGCAATCAAATCGACTTGATCTTAGACTCTCACAGCTATCCTCCCAGTTTTTTTTGATTGATTTGTCCTTTCAGTTACGTGTTCTCATTTTGACAACTACTTTCCGGCAAAAGGCAAGAATTTGAGTTTCCATAACTCTTGACTTCAGCATAAACCTAGTGTTTGACTAAGAATGCGGCTTGGCAAATACATTACATATTGTCAAAAACAGCTAGATAATACAGGTGGATTTGCCAGAACCACCCTAAGCAAAAACGCTTTATAATTTTGTATTTTTTGAAACATTTTTATGGTTGTTCAGCTAGAAACCCCAAGCTTAAATTTGACCCTCAGCTTACCATATTCCATTGAAGGGCTGATACAAGTTTTCACTAGTTCTCATCGTAGCTTTTTTACTAGTATCATGGCTCAAGCACTGAGAATTGCTGGTCAAGGCACACCAGTGTTAATAGTACAGTTTCTCAAGGGTGGCATTCGTCAAGGACACGAGAACCCCATCCAACTGGGACAAAAATTAGATTGGATTCGCGGTGATTTGCCTCGTTGCATTGATACACCCGAGTTGGACGAAACCGAAACGGAATCCCTACAAAAGTTGTGGCAACATACACAAAAGGTCATCTTTGAGGGTAAGTATTCTCTCGTTGTATTAGATGAGCTGAGCTTAGCCATTCATTTTGGCTTAATTCCCGAAGCAGAAGTTTTAGCATTGCTGGCAAAACGCCCTTCCCACGTCGATATTATCCTTACAGGACCGGAAATGCCTCAATCTATTCTGGAAATAGCAGACCAAATCACCGAAATCCGTCGTAGCCATCAACCTTAGCTATATAGCCGCAATTTAATCGCTCAAAAGGTGGATTGCGACTAACAGATATTAAGTGGAGGAGGACGGCGCTGAGGAGGATTGTTTTCTGTGCTGTTGTCTCCACTGTTTCAAAGCACTCTCAAGTTGAGTCAAAGCATCTTGATAGTCGTTGAACTCGATTTCAGAGAACACAGTGGGTATACCGCGTGGGAATCTGGATACACGCTTGCCTTTTTCGTATAGGAGAATAACGGGAATGCCTTTGGTTTCTGCGTAAGCTAGTTCCATACCTACGCCAAAAGCGGGGAAGCCAAGGTAAGCTATGAGTAAATCTGAGGTGCTGACTTGGTGCTTATCAGTCTCAAAAACCTGGCGAGGACTGATATTAGGATGATTGATGGGGTCGGTGTTTAGATGCGGAACATAAGCCTGAAATCCTATTTCCTCGCAAAGCAAGCCAATAGCCTCATAGAAAACTTTAATTGCTTCTGGGTTCTCAATACCTGTCAACGCGCCAGATATGTATACGCGCGTTTTGGCTATATTCATACTTTCTAATGCTACCAAAACTATATTACTAAATTTGATTTTTCTAAAAATACATCTTCTGTAGTAAAGCAATATTTATCTTGGCTTTAATAGCTCAACTATACTAGGGCTTACCACAGCTAGGAAGGCAGCTAGGGAGGCACCTAAAGCTGGATCTTTGAAAGAGATTTGAATACCAACAAATGAAGCCACCAAGATGAAAGCTACTAACAACCCAATGCGAATGCTGTATTCTGTTTTTTCTCTTCCTTTATTTCTCTGTATTTCTCTGGCTTGTCTGTCTTTTTCTTCCTTCGCTTTCTCTAAAAGTCCTTGCCATAGGTCATCCCTATCAACAGGTCGCCCCAGAGGTACTTTGGATTCAGATTCTGTTTTATAAAAGCAAACTGTACAAAAAGAATCTCTAAATCGAAGTTCTACAGAACTATCACGGTAATTGTGAACTGAAATTAACAGTTTGCCTGTCCATCCTGGATCTATAGTAGTAGAAATGTGAGAGAAACCCTGAAGAACAGCTCTTGTAGCCATCGCGTGTATGGTAGCTCCAACTTCTTTAGAAAGACTCACAGACTCTAAAGTTTCAATCACTACCGTATCGTTAGGTTCAATCTCAATTCGTCTTTCTTGTTCTATGTCAAATTCACGCTTATTTTTCCATGAGAATCCTTTTACTCCTACTCTGAAATCATAACCAACAGGAGTTAAATACTTTTCTTCAAATGGGTCTATAGATATTCCTTTTGTTGAATTATTCCTTCTTTCCTCTATTTGTTGTTTGATATCTGTATCGCTAAACATAGTCAAGTTTAAATTTTAATTAATGTTATTTCTGAGAGTTTATGAAGTATGTAATATGTCAGAACTGACAACAGATGTAGAGAATAGCAAGAATGAGGCTGCTCTTTTTGCTGTAGATTCAGACAGTTTAACCTGCTTAAGGATAACTAAGCCTTCATTGATAAATGAATCTCTCACCAAAGCTTTCTCTCCACTGTTGAAAGAAGTTTCGTAAAAAACTTCCTTAATTCCTGCTGAAATAATTAATTTTAAGCACGACAGACAAGGTTCCAAGGTGACGTAGATACTTGCGCCATCTGTGGAGATACCATGCTTTGCTGCTTGGGCGATCGCATTCGCCTCCGCGTGTACGGCTCTTGATGGTAAAGTTTTACTAGCATCGCAACTACTCAAGCCCGGATAGCAGAATCCTTGAGCGGTACAATGAGCCGAACCCGATGGTGAGCCATTATAACCTGTTGCAACAACTTGCTTATTTTTCACAATCACAGCACCCACCGGAAAAGCAAGGCAAGTTGAGCGAGTTGCTGCTAATTTAGCCAACATCAGAAAGTACTCATCCCATGTTGGTCTCTGGTCATCCCAAGCCATTATTTCTTATCCTGAACGTATTGCTTACCCGTTTTCAAACAGTCAGCCGCCTTGTGTAATTCGATTCCCAAATACCCAGCATGATCTGGACGTATTGAAGGCGAATCCGCGCAAATTTCTCTGACTAATTTCAAGGCATCAAAACCCGAATAGCAACCTACAAACTCTCCGCTACCGGGGGTTGTATGCGTAACAACTATCTTCCCTTCCGAAATTTCTATTAAAAAGTTTCCGGTTGGATCGTGATAATCTATTTGTCTACAAATGGCTAAATACTGTTGCTGAATCAGTTGCTCTGCATTTTCCCAAGTGTCATCATATATATGAGCCGACTGACTAATGGTAATTAGCGGTCCCATTTTCAAGTCATATTTAGAACGTTTGGCAATTTCATCCCGAACGTGTTGCTGCAAAGCCCTCAATCCCATTGCATTCGCGGGCCATGCTGCAAACATATCATTACTTCTGAGAGTTGCAGTTAGCGATAATTCATTATCCACAACTCGCAACCAAATATGATTTAAACAAGGGCTACCGCCTTTGTCGTGGTCCTTCACATCCCATAAATTCATAACTGCACTAGCAGCATCAATTTCTCCTATGAGTTTGTGAATCACTTGCTCTATTTGGTCGCGCCCAAACCAAGAACGTAAACGCTGCCCATATGTGTATTTCACGCCTTCGGTGTAGGGTGCATCATCGAGAATCTGTTTGAGGTATTCGTCGATAAAAGGGCGGTCAACGGGTAAATAATTCGGTTCAGGAAAGTAAAAATTAGGTGGTTCATCAGTGATGATTGCCATTAAATCGATTAATTCTTGCCATTGTCCATCATAACCAGTTGGTCGAATTGTTCCCGTTGTCTTGATTCGATGAATTATTTTCACCCAAGTTTCGGCAATGGTTTTGCCTTCAATTCTGTGCCCGTAGCGCGGTCCTGGTAGAACAGTTGGTACTACAGTAGACATGGGAAATTCTAACGGTAAACCCCAAGGTTCAACCGCTTCTCTTTGTGCAAAAGACTTCGCCAGAGTACAAGCTTCAGCCGTTGATTTTGCTTCTTTAAACTCTATAGACTGCCGCAGTTTTTCCAAGGCGCTAGCATCAACTTCAATATCAATATATCCAGGAATGGTAGAGCGAATTACATAAGCTAGTCGTCCAGTATCGCTTAATCCTTCTTCAAAACCATTGCGGAAAAAGTCCAGCAAGCAGCTTCCAGCACCAGCGTTCTTGTCTTCGTTCGTGGCGTTAAGGACAACCAAGTAACGGACGTGGGGGTTAAACAGTAAATTGCGAATCAGGAAATTCAGTCCTCGTGTGGGCGAGTACAGTTGTCCAATGACTGCATACTCTTGCGGGTGCAGATGTTTGGCGATCGCACTCTTTACAGTCCATCCCGTAATCACTGCCGTTTGACCTTGACCATAAATCAGCTGGTTAGGCTTGTGCAGTGCTTTGTATTGATATTGAATTGCCTTACCTGTTGCTGTCATGGTTAGCTCAAAGTCAAAAAAACCAACTTTATAGCTTATCACCACAACTGCTGCTAGTCGAGCAAATTGTTCAGAAAAATTTAGCCAGCCAGTTTACACCGACGCGATTAACTGCAAGGGAGCGTGTAGGCGATTGGGCTAAAGCCCACTGCGCTCCCTTGCAATCGCCTCTTTGCTCATTTACTTTACATATTTTAATAATTCAGTTACACTTCTTTACATAGCCGCAATCATTTCATAAGGAAAATATTCATGACTGCAAGAGGTTCGATTATTGACGAAGCAGGCAAACTGAACAATTTTGCCATTGAGCCAAAAGTTTATGTGGATGATCAAGGCGATCGCACCGGGTTTACTCCCTACGCAGAACTCATTAACGGTCGTTTGGCAATGATTGGTTTTGTATCTCTGATTGCGTTGGAAGTGTTTACAGGACATGGAATTTTTGGTTTGTTAACAAGCCTGTAGAAACTCATCTTAATCTTGGTAATTTGACATCCTATTCTCCCCAATAAGAAGCCTGACGCCGCACATCTAAGCGAAGTCAGGCTATTTTGCGTCTCATACGTTTGTAAAAGCTAGCCAATAGATGGAGTATGTACGTGACTTAATACGGTAGTGTTCTTTTGTGGTAATCAGGAGGTGTTACTAAATAATCAAAAAGTTGATTAAATCGAATATTCCTTAGCGTTTCGCATTTTCTTTTTCAAGCTACGAATAAATTCTCGTAGCACGTCAGTCCGATTCTTTCCAACCAGTTCACAATACTCGTCAAGCAATTCTATTTCTGCTTCTGTTACTCGCAAATCTATCCTTTTATCTTGTTTCACCATTGTCATATCCGTAGTTTGTGTGTACAATCCCAGGATAACGTTTTATGAGTCAAGCGATGTACGCCATCAAAGTCGAACTAAAGTTGAATAACAAAGAGCGAACTTTGATGCGTAGACATTCTGGGTTTTCCCGTTTTGTGTACAACTACGGGCTTGCACTCATGGAAGGGTTAGAACGGGATGGCATAAAAGGCGGATGTGGCAAGAAAATCAAAGCCATCAAGAAGGTTTTGACCAACTACACCAAAAAGCAGCCTGAGAACCAGTGGATGAGTAAGCTTTCCTCGAAGGTATATCAATCATCATTACAAGCTTTGGAAAATGCTTATCAACGTTGGTACAAAGGACTGTGTGATAAGCCACAATTTAAAAGGCGTCGTGATAGCGAGTCATTCACTGTTTACGACAGCAACGGTAAAGTGTTGCTTAAGTCTGGTAAGCAAATAAAGATTCCAACACTGGGGACTTTCCGGTTGAAAGAGTCTTTAGCCTGTGCTTACGTGACACAGACTTTCACTATTAGTCACCAAGCTGGTAGATGGTTTGTAAGTTTTGCGGTGGATGCAGAGAAAATACCACCTTTGTATCACCAACAACAGAAGGTTGGAATTGATTTAGGGGTAAAGTGCTTTGCAACCTTGAGCGATGGGACTAGTGTGGAAGCGCCAAAGCCGATGAAAAAGGCGAAAACCAAGCTGGCAAAAACACAATGGCGTAACCGTAAAAAGCAGATAGGCAACTGTCGTCAAGGCATCAAGCAGTCGAATAAGGCAAGGAAGTACTTTGATTCGTTAGCTAGAAAACAGTATCGCATAGCTAATCAACGCAAAGACTTTTTGCATAAGCTAACAACAGACATAAGTCGCAAATACTACCGGATTCGCATAGAAGATTTGAATGTATCAGGAATGCTCGCTAACAGGAAATTGTCAGCCGCAATTTCTGATTTGGGCTTCTACGAGTTCCGCCGTCAGCTAGTCTACAAGTCTCAAATGTACGGGACTAAAGTTGAGTTAGTTGGCAGATGGTATCCCTCGTCTAAGCTTTGTTGTATGTGTGGGACAAAGCATGATGGGTTGAAGCTATCAGACAGGGTATACAAATGTATTAATCCTGTCTGCATAGCTCACACCATAACGATGGATAGGGATGTAAATGCGGCTTTTAATCTGTTGAATGCCCAAACACGAGTATGTACGGCTGGCTCAGTCGGAACTGACGCCCGTTGACAAGAAGAGCCAGCGCCGTGCGGGGGTTCCCCCCGTTGAGGCGACTGGCGTGGAGCCGACTCCCTTGGCTGAAACGGGAAGTAAATGCCAAATTGTTCAGATTTGAACGTTTTGTGTAAATTTTATGGAGCAGTACATCTGGTATTTATGAGCGAAATGCCCAAAATTGACCGCCAAAGGGAGCATCAAGCGAACGAGCGGACATTTCTGGCTTGGCTACGCACTTCCATAGCATTGATTGGCTTTGGATTTGCTATTGCTCGATTTGGTCTATTTATACGCCAGCTGAATTTTACTCTGACTCAACAGCAACAGGAACCAGCGCCACATCCCTTTTTCACCTCAGAAAATTTGGGTATTTCTTTGGTCATCTTTGGTATTGTTACTTTACTTTTAGCAGTGTGGCGGTACAACCAAGTTTTTTGGCAAATTGAACAAGGAAACTATCAACCCAGTAGATTTACCGTTTGGGTGATGACTGGAGTTGTGATTATTTTTGGAATTCTCAGTATTCCATTGCTCCTTTTACGAACTAAAGTGCCTTCTTCCTCGTATCGGCTTCCAAATCAGCCTCATTCACGCAATTTTCGTTAATCACACAGAATTAGTATGGCTTTAACTGCTTCAACGATGTTGTCACTGGGTACTCAGGCACCAGATTTTCACTTACCGGATGTGGTGTCTGGACAGACGATTTCCCTTTCCACCTTTGCCCAGAAGAAAGCTCTACTTGTGATGTTTATTTGTCGGCATTGCCCATTTGTCAAGCATGTAAAAAAAGAATTGGCACAGTTGGGTAAAGATTATATTAATAAGGGTTTAGGAATAGTTGCGATTAGCAGCAATGATGCCAAAAATTATCCAGATGATGCACCTGAATTATTAAAGGCAATGGCGATAGAACTTGATTTTAACTTTCCCTTTTGCTACGACGAAAGCCAAGAAACTGCGAAAGCTTACACAGCCGCTTGCACACCAGATTTCTTTCTGTTTGATGCCAAGCAGCAACTCGTTTATCGAGGACAATTAGATGAAAGCCGCCCCAGCAATGGCAAACCTGTAACAGGTGCAGATTTACGGGCAGCTATTGATGCAGTATTAGCGGATAAACCAGTTGCAGGCGAGCAAAAGCCAAGTATTGGTTGCAACATTAAATGGAAGCCTGGTAACGAACCAAATTATTTTGCTACTTAAAGAATGTTGAAGAAGGAGTCAGAAGTCAGAAATCAGAAGTCAGAATGACGCCTTAGTAGACATTCTATTTGATTTGTGAAAATTGAAGACATAAATCCCCGACTTCGTGAGAGTTGTCGGGGATCTAGTTTTTCACAAATGATTTAGGATTGCTATATATAGCGGTTCGCGAGTTGAGTGCAATACATCAAGAAATAAGAACCACAGATGGACGAGGCAGTGCGTTGCGGAGCCAGCACTGAAGACGGGTTTCCCGTCGCAGGTGACTGGCGTTGGGGTTCCCCCCGTTGAAGCAACTGCCGTACAGATGGACACAGATAAATTTGTACTTCATTCAAACGAGAAGCGCTATATTTCTTGTCGGAATCTACCCAACGATAAAAGAAAAATCCTCCTTTGCAAATCAAAAGTGATCGCAAAGGAGGATGTTCATGACTTGCTTTCAGTGTTTTACTTCTAAACTAAGGATGTAAGAACCCAGTTGGACTTTTCCGGTCCACAATTCGTATTCCACACGTAAATGCTTGGGTAAGGGGCGTCCGTTGACAGTCAGGCTACGAGTATAATTTCGTAAGCGAATAGCTTGGCTAAGTTGTAATGACTCACCAGGTAACCAGTAACGAGTAACACCGTAAACCCCTTGTTCCCAGTAATGACGGTAACTCAACTGATCATTACCTTGCATGGTCATGATAACTCGGTATGGGGAAATCTCCAGCCACAATATCCGGGGAGTACTGGGGGCTTGAACGTTACCTTGCTGTTGGGAAGTGTTCTGTGTACAAGGAAGATTGTCTACCGCTTCACAATTTTTTACAGGCGGTGTGGACAAAAGTAGGTGAAATCTCTCGTGGTCTTTTTGATAAAGGGTCGCAGCAGCTTCAACAACAGACCAAACGGGCAGATCTGTGGAAATAAGTGATAGGCACACGGGCTTGCGATGATAAGTAAGCATGGCAGCGATAAAGGCAAAAAGCCAATGACATGAAATGAATTACAAGAAGAAATTGATAAATATTGGTAGAGCAGGCGGTACAGGGAAAGCGATAGGATACTAGCGCAGTCAACGCCAGTTTCACCTAATGTCAGCTTCTGTTATAACTGTCGAAACTAGAGAAAACGCTTCTCAAAACTTAATCATTCAGCGATCTGATTCTCAATCTCTACAAGGTCGCATCCGTGTTCCAGGCGATAAATCTATCTCTCATAGAGCCTTGATGTTGGGTGCTTTAGCCGAAGGCGAAACCCAAATTAAAGGGCTACTCTTGGGAGAAGATCCCTGTAGCACAGCAAGCTGCTTCCAAGCGATGGGGGCAGAAATTTCGGAACTCAATACGGAATTAGTGCGGGTTAAAGGCATTGGTTTAGGGAATTTGCAAGAACCAGTTGATGTGTTGAATGCTGGTAACTCTGGGACGACAATACGCCTGATGCTAGGACTGTTAGCGTCTCATGCAGGGCGCTTTTTTACCGTAACGGGTGATAGTTCGTTGCGATCGCGTCCTATGTCCCGTGTTGTCAAACCATTACAACAGATGGGAGCAGAAATTTGGGGACGTAAAGGCAATACACTTGCACCCTTAGCAGTTCAAGGAAAGTCTCTCAAACCAATTCACTACAATTCCCCTATCGCCTCCGCCCAAGTAAAATCCTGCATTCTGCTTGCAGGTTTGGCAACTGAAGGAAAAACTACGGTCACAGAACCATCACTTTCGCGCGACCACAGCGAACGGATGCTACGAGCATTTGGGGCAGACTTAATCACTGACCCGGAAACCAACAGCGTCACCATCACTGGACCGACTCAACTTTATGGGCAAACAGTGATTGTTCCAGGGGATATCAGTTCCGCTGCTTTTTGGTTAGTCGCTGGGGCAATTGTACCAGATTCTGAGCTGGTGATTGAAAATGTTGGCGTGAATCCCAGCCGCACCGGTATTTTAGAAGCTTTAGCGATGATGGGAGCAGACATCCAACAGGAAAATCAGCGGGAGGTTGCTGGGGAACCGGTTGCTGATTTACGGGTGCGTTCGAGTCGTTTGACAAGTTGCACCATTGCAGGTGATATTATCCCCAGCTTAATTGATGAAATTCCCATTTTGGCAGTAGCGGCGGTTTTTGCTGAAGGAACGACAATTATTCGCGATGCTGCTGAGTTGCGAGTCAAAGAAAGCGATCGCATTGCTGTCATGGCGCAGCAACTTAATAAAATGGGAGCAAAGGTAACAGAATTACCCGATGGTATGGAAATTACTGGCGGAACTTCCTTGGTTGGGACTGATGTCGATAGCCATACTGACCATCGTATTGCAATGAGTTTCGCGATCGCTGCTCTCAAAGCTTCTAGTAAGACGACTATCCATCGTGCGGAAGCAGCTGCTGTTTCATATCCAGAATTTGTTACTACACTGCAACAAATTTGTGGTGGATAAATTTAACCACGGGTGTAGATTGGTCTGAAACAAGGAAACCGATTGGTTAGTAGTGAGCACATAGCGTGCTTACTACTAACTATCTCTAGTTCTACTTTTGAGAATTTATATCAGTTTTGTTGACAGAATAAGACCTCTGTTTGTTTTCATCCGTTGAATTGTACATATTCACCTTATGACTCTTGGCTAAGTGCATAAGAGATGATTTATAAAGTAAACCTTAAATTGTAGGGTGCGTTAAAGCCGAAAGTACGGCACCGCCAAACAGTGGTGCGTTACGGCTCATTCCTACAGAGAGCAGACGCTCAAATCCTTACATAGCCGTAACACACCCTACTTAATATTTACTTTATAAATGACCTCTAAGCCCTAAAAATAAAAATTTAAGACGTAAGTAAAAGTGTAAGCAAATCAAATATGGAATTAACAATATGAAAAACTGGAATCAAAAGCAAACAAAATTTATTGGAACAATTTTAGCTACTGCTTGTGGAATAGCTGCGGCATTTACTGCAACACTAGCAGCAACTCCGTCCGCCCTTGGTGTTGGGGTGCGAGTAGCAATGGAACAATTTTGTACGCTAAGGCTAGAAAACTTATGGTGACTGTCTTTTAGCTGTCGCTTAACTTTGCCTAGTTTGTTCCGAATTAGGCGAAGTCAAATAGACTTTCAATGAAATTATAAGGGTTTTAGCTTGTCCAGAAGACGCTGGCTCCATTCTGTTTTAGGCAAAGTTTGGCTTATCGTATGTTTTTGGTCGAATGCTTCTCAAGTTTCTTCTGTTATTGGGAGAATGCGATCGCACCGAGCTTTTATCACCGCACTTTACTTTTCTTAATTTTTATACGCCGGACTCACATATCAATAGGATGTTAAATTTAGAGCTTATGAACTTGAAATTTTTGTTCACTTATGCATTCTTGGCTACGACTTTTGTCTACAACACCACGCTTCATGCTGATGCTCAACCCAATAATAGTAGTGGCACTATTGACGGAACTGTAATTTATCCGTCTGATTACTTACCTGCTCAGAAGGTTTGTGCTATGAATATTCAGACCAAAAAAATGCTCTGTGTTGAAACGAAGCAAAGCCAAAAAAGTTACTCTCTTAAGGTTCCTGTTGGAACCTACAATGTTTTTGCAGTTGCATGTAAAAAAAGTTATCGAACTGAAAAAACCTGTAGTGATGGCTATGATGCAAAACGTGCTTACTACAATGAGTCTGTTCGGTGCGGTTTAACCTATGAGTGTAGTCAGAAGCCGGGAAGTCAGCGTCCAATTCCTGTAAAGGTAAATGCAGGAAAAGTTGTGCAAAATGTGAATCCTCATGATTGGTACTCGCACTGATTTTCGCATTCCAGGGTGAAATGAGCAGCAAGTGGATGACTCGGTAGCCACGTGTTATAGGAGTACTACGTACAATTTTTGCAAGAAGAAAATATTGCAATCATCTAAGTTATACCGCTTTTCAGGTTAGTGGAATACAGCATAGTCTACTCAGGGTATTGCATATCCTCACCGATGCTTGGCCAGGGTTAGGGAGGGGTTTATTCTATGCAAATACAATTTGCCATATCATATAGTATCTTGACATGAATTCTATTAAATATTCCATCAACTTGCCAGAGGAGCCGTACCAATCTTTTCTAATTTCAACTATCCCGCCCTACTTTGTAGAGGGCGGGGGATAGATAGGAATTGAGTAGTACAGTACCAACACCTACTCATCAAACTTCCAAAGCTGTATGCAGTTGTTCGCGGTTGTGTGGTGCATCAAAATCAATAATCGGACCTTTCGGCACAATGCGAGTTGGGTTAACCTTGGGGTGACTTCTGTAATAATGCCGTTTGATGTGATCAAGATTGCAAGTTTCTTTAACTCCCGGATGTTGGTAAAGGTCTTTGAGATAGTTCCACAGATTGGAATAATCTACAATCCGGCGTAAGTTACATTTAAAATGCACATAGTAAACCGCATCAAAGCGAAACAGGGTCGTAAACATACACCAGTCCGCCTCAGTGATTTGTTCGCCACAAAGATAGCGTTGCTTTCCTAACACTTTCTCCCAGTGGTCAAGAGCCTCAAATAGTTCCGTTACCGCTTCATCATAAGCCGATTGAGTCGTAGCAAATCCTGCCCGATACACACCGTTATTTATCGGCTGGTAAATTGCATCAATTGTCTCGTCAATAACTTTTTGCAAATGTTTTGGATAAAAGTTTACATCTTGTTTGGCGAAGGCGTTAAACTCTGTATCCAACATCCGGATGATTTCGCGGGATTCATTATTGACAATTGTGTAGGTTTGTGTATCCCACAAAACCGGAACTGTCACCCGTCCGGTGTAGTTGGGGTCAGCTTTGAGGTGACATCCTCCCCCACTAAATTAAAAACTATAGTGGGGGCTTCTCCAAATCACTTTGAAGATTTCCTGGTTCTTCCCTTGCGGGATTTCGACACTTGCCTAGACTGACTTTCACCAGTCCCCGGTAGACCGTCTGCACAGGCAGTTTCCTTTCCGCCGAGTCCCGGCGTACTAGTGAGGGCTATGCCTCGGTTTCTAATATTTTGACCTGCGGCAATATCCCTGTCTGTTGTATATCCACAATCAAGACAACTATGGATTCTGACGTAATGGTCTTTTTTGGCTTCACCACCACATTCCGGACACTCCTGAGAAGTACCTCTAGCATCCACCTCACTGAAGAATTTTCCACGTTTCCAGCACACATATTTGACGATAGTTCTAAACTGACCAAAAGCGGCATCCAGCATATGCTTGCCGAACATTCCTTTCGCTGTGGTGCGGTAGTTTAGGTCTTCCATGAAGACCATATCACCGCTATCACAAAGAGTGTGTGCTTGCTTGAAGTGAAAATCTTTTCTTGTGTTATCTATTCGGTGATGAAGTCGAGCAACTTTGATACGTTGTTTCTCGTAATTCTTAGACCGTTTTTGTTTTCTAGAAAGCCTGCGTAGCAGCAATTTCAGCTTGCTTTGCATACTTTTAAAAAACTTGGGCGGTTTTACGAGAACGCCGTCGCTTGTCGCTAAAAACTTTTCTAATCCAATGTCAACTCCAATAGGATGACCGTGAGGAACTGGGTCAGGAATATTGACATCACATTGAATATTGATAGATGCATACCAATAGTCGGCTTTCCTCATTATTCGTACTTGCTTAACCACGAACCCATCAGGGATAGGTCTATGCAGGTTGATTGGGATCGGACCAATCTTTGGCAGTATAAGATGCAAATTCGTTACTGGATTCTCCTTGAACTGGGGAAACAGCAACGATTTAAACTGTCCATATTTCTTGAATCGGGGAAAGCCGTACCCTTTACTCTGGAAGTATTCCCATCCTCTGTGTAATTGTTTTACGGCTTGTTGTAGAACCTGAGAAGGGACTTCGCCCAACTTCGGGAATTCTTTCTTAGCCTTCGGCAGATTGTTCAGTTGAAAGACTTCATTTGGAAATCCCAAACCTGCGCTAAGAATATACTCTTTCTCGATAGAACATCTATCCACTAAACACTTACGACTATTACACCAATCTTTTATTTCTCGTAAAGCATAGTTAAATGCTCCACCACAAATCTCCATCCACTCAATCAACGTTTGCTCTTGAGTCGATGTCGGATAGATTCGGTAACGGTGGTTAAGTGTTAGCATTGTACTATCTTAGGCCATTTACTCAGATGTAGCGCGTCAGTAAATAGAATATTAAGGGACATCGAATCCCTTAATATTCTTTGGAGGAGTCCATGTATCCCCCACTAAATCAAAGATTATAGTGGGGGTATTATTGCTCCCCCAAACCCCCACATTCTGATAAATTTACCTTCTGAGTCTTCTTGGTCGCGTTCAGATATCCACTTGCCATCCTTGAGGATTCCCAAACCCATAAATAACTCCTTGGTCATTAAAAGCCACTGCAGGGGGTTTCCCCCGAGTCCCGCAAGTGGCGTTTATTAGTCATTAGTCATTAGTCAAGAGTCATTAGTCATTAGTCATTGCCTATTTGCATACGAACAAACGACAAAGGACTAATGGCTATTCTTCGTTGAGGATTTTAGGCACTTTGAAAAAGTCGCCTTCTTGTTGAGGCGCACTCTGGAGAATGTCTTCACGGTTGGGATAAGGTTGCAGTTCATCTGCACGTGTGACATTACTCACATCAATTGCCCGTGTTGTCGGTGGCACATTATTGACATCCAATTCACTCAGTTGTTCAAAATAGTCAAGAATACTACCTAACTGAGTTGTAAATTTCTCTTCTTCTTCGGGTGTCAACTCTAAACGGGCAAGATGAGCTACTTTGCGAACTTGTTCAGTGTCTATCATGGTTAGTCCTTGGTCATTAGGAGCCACTGCGTTGGGGGGGATCCCCGTTCAAGCAAGTGGCATTCATTAATCATTAGTCCTTAGCAAATGACAAAGGACTAATGACTAACGACTACAACAATATGTCAATTTGAGAGCGTCCAGTAGTTTTCAGCCAGTTTTGGGCTTCGATGTAGTTGTTCGGAGCCATGCGAATAGCTCTAATCCAATAATCGGCGGCTCTATCGAACAGCGCTTCTCCGAATTCGTCTTCTCCTGCTTCCTTCGCCTTTTCGCCCTGATACTGATAAATGACGGCGATATTGTTCAAAGCTTGGGGTAGGATCGCGTTGCACTCAAGAGCCTGGTGATATAACTCTAGTGCCTGTTCGTAGTCGCCATTGCTGGCATAAATCAGCCCCATATTATACAGGATATAGCTGCGATCGTTGGCGTCTTCCTCTAGTGTTAGGGCTTCTTTGTAGTTTTCCAAAGCTTCGGCGTATTCTCCATCTGCCTGCGCTGACATACCATCTCGGTAATAAGCAAAAGCTTCTTTGGCTTGTTTATTGGTTGGCAGAATCTTGAGGATTATATCTGCCATAACCGTAAAGGTTTTGTCAATAAAGTTATTGTTTTTCTGGCTTCTTGACATAAGGGCTTATGTGATAGGTTTGCCACAATTATCACTGTGGACTGGGTTGGTAGCGATCGCATAAAGGAGCGTTCACTACAAGCTAATGTAACTGATTGGTAGCTCATTGCGAGTTACAAAGGCTTAATACAATCTGGACTATTGTGTTTAGGGCTGTTGACCACTGTGCTGACTGGGTAAGCCATCATCGCCTCTGATGGGTACGGGTGCAATAGCTGCTGTAGTGGTTCAGGTGTTTGCACTTGGGGATCTAACCACAAATCATAATCCTGCGGTTGAAGAATCACTGGCATACGTTCGTGGATCGGTTCCAGTAATTCGTTGCACTTCGTAGTCAAAATTGTACATGAGGTGATTTCCTCTCCTTGAGGCGATTGCCATTGCTCCCATAAGCCTGCAAAGCCAAAAGGTTTTCCTTCTTTCAGATGAAAATAAAATGGCTGTTTTTTGCCTTCTTTTGTCTGCCACTCGTAAAATCCATCCGCCACCACCAAACAGCGACGGTGCTTGAATGCAGAGCGAAAAGCTGGTTTTTCTGCCGCTGTTTCTGCCCTAGCGTTGATCAGCTTTGCTCCCATTCCTAGGTCTTTAGCCCAAGAGGGAATCAACCCCCAGCGTAACTTTTGAAATTCACGCTGCTTGGTTTCTGGGTTATGCAAGACTGCCGCCACCATTTGCGTCGGAGCAATGTTATATTGCGGCTCTAGGTCGGGAATTTTGTTTACATGGAAGGTTTGGTATATAGCTTCTGCTGTTTGGCTCAAAGTAAATCTTCCACACATATTTTTTCCTTGACCACCAATTAAAATTAAACACCCAAATACTGCAACAAATATTACTTTTAATTTTTATCTTTCAGAGAATTCTGTATCGTACTAAAATGCTATATATCTACTGATTTTATCATATCTATTTGTCTTTTTCGATGAGATGCTGTATTTTTACTGCATGATTAATCAACCATTTCATCCCTATTTTTTTTGGCATGGAAATCCTGCGTTTGTATGATTTTTTACCCTCAGGCAATGGCTACAAGATTCGTCTTTTATTGACGCAAATGGGTATGCCTTTTGAAAGGGTAGAGGTTAACATTACTAAAAATGAATCTCGAACGCCAGAATTTTTAAGTAAAAATCCAAACGGAAAAATTCCCGTTTTGGAAGTTGAACCAGGGAAATATTTAGCAGAATCAAATGCGATCATGGTGTATCTGAGTGAAGGGACAGAATTTTTACCTTATGACCGTTTTTTACGAGCGCAAGTTCTGCAATGGTTATTCTTTGAACAGTACAGCCATGAGCCTTATATTGCTACATCGAGATTTTGGATTTCTATTCTAGGTAAAGCTCAGGAATACCATTCAGCCATAGAGCAAAAACGTGAACCTGGTTACGCAGCTCTTAGGACGATGGAAAAACATTTATCCAACCATACTTTTTTGGTAGGAGAGCGTTATACGATTGCTGATATTAGCTTATTTGCTTACACTCATGTAGCTGATGAAGGTGGATTTGATTTGACACAATTTCCTGCTATCCAAGCTTGGATAGAGCGAGTGAAAGCAGAACCCAGGTATATCAGTATTACGGAACAATTGAAGCCTTGGTAATTTTGCTTTCAAAACAATTAATTTCATGTATAGCTGGCGTCTCTCCCGTCCTCCTCTAGGACGGGTTTTTCAATCCACACTATTGCATATAAAAGCCAATTTTTTGGAATATGAAACCACAGATGGACAATAAATAAAAGTTTTTCCTCTGTCTTCCCCCTGTTGTAGGGGAGCATGAGGGGGGTGGACACTAGTACCGCAGGGCGGAAGTCAAAAGTGAAGGTAACAAGTCAAAAGACTTATACCGTAACTCTTTTGCTGGTTTGTAATGGTGAAGCAGCGCTGCAGGAGGGTTTCCCGACAGCCAGGCGACTGCTGAACCCGAAGGGTAGCTTTATTTCCGCTGCCATGTACTAGTTATTTATCTGCGTTTATCTGCTACAGAGTCCCGTTCCAAATAGCCCGAAACCAGATTTTTGGAACAAATCTAATTATCAATAAAATTTTTATATATAGCAGTCGCCAGGTAGTTTAGGACAGAAACTGAACGGCTCTCCAAAGGGTGCTGACTCACCAACACACTGGCTCCCCTAGGTGTATTTCAAAAATCAAATAGGAATCCTATAATTATTTATTTTCAAGTGAAGTCTAATTTTGAATTTTAAATTGCTTAATATGTATCAATTTCAACCAGCTTTTGCCGAGAAGATAAACCAGACTTAATTGTGATATGCGATTTTGGCACATCAAATTTTTCTGCTAGTAGTTTAATTAACTCTTCATTAGCCTTACCATCTACAGGAGGGGATTTTAAATGCACGCTAAGACTGCCGTCAGCTTGTTCCTCAATCTTTTGAACTTTTGAATTCGGTTTCACTTTAACTTTTTTTTGCATAACCTTGTGCTTGTAATTGTCGCAACCACAACCAACCCAAAATACAACCCAACAGGTAATGAGGAAAGTCCCACCAAGCAAAGGTGGTTCCAATTAACCATTTACCTATCAACGTAGCGCGAAACTCCTCTAATAAAGGTGGATGCCATAATTGCAAGAATTCCAGTATGCAGGTGATGATAAATACCCATAAAGGAATTTGCCTGACTGCGATTCCACTCCTAAAAAACAGAAATGCAAACAAGCACCAAAATATTTCGTAAAAGACAGCGGCTCCGTAATCATTCAACCACTCATGGGCAGGACCAGTGTAGTACTTAAAGAAAAAGCCCATCGCTATAACGATGAGCAGGGAGGGGATGGTATAAAAGCTTTGAGTTGGTTTTGATAGCATTTTCTAGAAACTAGGGACTAAAGAAGATTTTAGCCCTTGCACCAAAGCTTTTTGTGTTGCAATTTGCGAAATCTAAAATCTTGTTAGGGATATCTTCTGCTACCAGCACCCACAACACCAATTTTGTGGCGATAGGATAATTCGGCACCGAACCAGCCAGAAGCACTCGTCAGGGTACCAACAATGAGTGAGATTATAAGTCCCCAAGGTAATATTGCTGATGCAGGATCTCCCAGACGCAAGATGAAGTTGACGAGTGTTAAGACTAGGATGCTCACGTTAAGAATCATGTGCGCCCAGCCTGCCTTGCGCTTGCGGACTCGTTCAATTTGCAAAAAGTCGCTCATGCCGATTAGGGCTGCTACCACGCCTGCAACCAATCCGAGTCCGATTAACCACAGCGAAGCCCTTGCCCAAAAGAAATCACGAGTTAACCAATAGCCGAAGTCACTCCCCAAGGCGGCGGCTAAAAAGGCAATGGGAAAGATGACACTTAGGGGGTGCAAGGGATGCCCTGCGATCGCAACTGTGCTAGGTACACCAGTATCGTTATACTCTCTATCGTCACTTTCAATAACTGGTGGGAGATTTGGGAACGGTGTCGAAGCTCTCTCTGTAGTTTCCATAATTTTTAGTATTCTTTTGTATCCTAATTTTATGCGGAGGGTATTTGCTCTACGTAAGCTTCAGCTTGCATTATCAGTTTACCTGTTTCCACCTCGAGTTGCTTAACTCTTAGGGTCATTCCTTCTAAATCAAAATTACTTAAATTCAAAATTTCGCTCGTTGCATCTATCAAAGCTTTTGTCAAATCTGGCGATATTTCCTGTGTATCGCCATACTCTACATTTTCTAGAGAAACTGTTTGTCCGTTAGCACTCACTTTCGGTACTGCGGAAAAAGCGACTTGGTGAGTTTCATTCGTTTCTCTTAATAGAATCGAGGCGCTTAGTGCAACTTTACTATTACCAGGTAAACGAAAATTTACTTGCTGAGGAACAATCGTCACTAATTGCCCGTTGACGTGAATTTTCTGGCTTTGCAGTTGTGAACGGACATACTCTGAATTGAAGGCACGGTTGATATCTTCTTCGGTCAAAACAACCCGCGTACTGCCTTTAGTAGGTTTGGTGAGTTCAATCTTACCAAAAGCTACACTGAGGGGATTGATGGCGACGTTACCCATTTGCATTTGCAACTCCTCCACGCGGAGGTCTTTTTGCATTACCAATCCTTCGCCTTCAATTTTGACTGCATCGACCTCTCCCTGAAGCAGTTTCAGTGGGTCTGTTTTGACATCTACATCCAAATTTTCTACTTCATCTAACTGGCTAGATAATCCTATTTCTGCGGCCTTATTGAGTGCCTGCTCTCCCAGCCCCTGATTATCGGGCATTATGACTTTATCTCCTATTTGACCATCTTTGCGTCAATCTAGAAAATTGGCATAAGAAATTTATCTATCTGGCGATGGAGCATAGGTAGATCGCCTATCTACCTAAAAGTATATATAAATATTTTTGAAGTTTAATTTCATTTTTCTACCCGAAGTTTTGCAGCCTATCGGTCAAAAGAAAGATGGAACGGATTTGATTCTTGTGCAAATTTGAGATTAGAAATGAACACGAAAAACTTCCAGAGGGGAACCAGAAAATGGTTACAACATTAGACGATACCAAGCGTTCTGCCATTGCCATTAAACTGGCAGATATGAAAGCGCTTCAAAACTTGATTATCGAAAATGAAGAACAGTTGATCAGACAAGTCAACGACCAAGAAATCGCTGATCGCCTCCGGAGCTTTCTTGAGAGTGACAGAAAAAATCTTGGCATTCTGGAAACTGTAATCGGTCAGTATGGCATCCAAGCTGAGCCAGAAAAAACCGTTACACAAATGGTTCAAAAGGTTCGTGAATTGCAGCAAAGCTCTGAACTGAGCGTGTACGAAAAAGTATTTCAGCATGAATTGCTGAAGCACCAGCAAACCATGACCGGCTTGACAATTCACAAGGCAGCACAAAAAGTTGGTGCTGATGTGTTGCTGGCAATTGGACCTCTCAACACCATCAACTTTGAGAACCGCGCTCACCAAGAGCAACTCAAAGGCGTTCTGGAAATTTTGGGTGTTCGCGAACTGACTGGACAAGAAGCGGATCAAGGTATTTGGGCACGCGTTCAAGACGCTATGGCTGCAGTAAGTGGCGTGGTAGGTAGCGCTGTTACCCAAAACACTGACAAGAAGGATATGAATATCCAAGATGTTATCCGCTTGGATCACAACAAGGTAAATACTTTGTTCACTGAACTGTTGGCAAGCCAAGATCCACAAAAGATTCAAGAGTACTTCGGTCAAATCTACAAGGATCTGAGCGCTCACGCTGAAGCTGAAGAGCAAGTCGTCTACCCCAGAGTACGTCCTTTCTACGGTCAGAACGATACTCAAGAACTGTATGACGAGCAAGCTGAAATGAAGCGGATGTTGGAGGAAATTAAGGGTATCAACCCCTCTAACATGGATCAATTCAAAGGTAAGATCAAACAGCTCATGGACGCTGTTGGTGACCATATTCGTCAAGAAGAAAGCACAATGTTCGCTGCTATTCGCAACAACTTGAGCACTGACCAAAGCGAGCAACTTGCTACAGAATTCAAAGCTGCTAAGACCGAGATTCAAAAGAAATTGGGCGTTGTCAGCGCTAAGTAGTTGGTAGGAATCACTAGACGCAAAAATTTGCGTCTGGTGATCACTCTCGCTCTAATAGCTACTCCCACCACTTAGTGCTGGGAGTTTTGTTGTATTTGTTTAAATGTTTTCGTTTAACAATTCTGGTGCCAATATTTATAAGCCGTATATGCCATAGTGACAACCCCAGTGATGATGGCAGATTCATCAACTTCAAACAGCGGATGGTGCAACGGGTAATTCAGGACTCTATCTCTGAAACCGACACCCAAGCGAAACATCGAACCGGGAGCTTTTTCTAAATAAACAGAAAAATCTTCAGCACCCAGGGAAGGTTCGGGTAACACTTGAACGCGATCGCTTCCCCATGCTTCCTCTGCAGCCGATTGCAACAACTGTGTGAGGAAATAATCGTTTTGCACGCTAGGCACACCTTGACGATAATTCACCTGATATTTCGCGCCGTAGGAATGGCAGACGTTAGCAACGATTTGTTCAATCCAATTTGGCAAATTGGCACGGGTTTCTGGATGCAGAGAACGCACAGTTCCCAATAACTGCACTTTATCAGCAATCACATTCGGCGCTCTACCACCATCAATCTTCCCAATGCTCAAGACTACAGGACGTAAAGGATTTTGCGTTCGGCTAATCGCTTGTTGCAGTGTAGTTATGACTTGCGAAGCAATCCAGATAGCATCTACCGCCTCATGAGGACGAGCGCCATGTCCTGATTCCCCGATAATGATAATCTCTAAATCATCTGCAGCCGCCGTCAAAGCGCCGTAACGCACACCAATCGAACCTGCGGGTATAGAGGGGAATACATGAAGACTCAGTATATTTGAAACCTCGTCCATTGCCCCATCGTTCACCATCCAAGAAGCGCCTTGAGCAATTTCCTCTGCTGCTTGAAATAAAAACCGGACTCGACCAGGTAACTCCTCTGCCATCTGAGACAGAACCATTGCCGTTCCCAAGCCAACTGTAGTGTGGATATCATGACCACAGGCATGCATGATACCTTGTGAGCGGGAGGCAAACTCTAAACCAGTGCGTTCTACAATTGGCAACGCATCCATATCGGTGCGAATTGCCAATAAACGCTCATCTTTGCCAGTCCCTTGTAGTTCTCCAATGACGCCGGTTTTACCCACTCCCTCTTGTACGTGAAGACCACTAGAAGATAAAACACCAGAAACAAAGGCAGATGTTTGGTATTCTTGACCACTGAGTTCTGGGTGAGAATGGATATGACGGCGAATTTCAATTAAGCGGGGTGCCAGTTTTGTTGCTAAGTCTTTAATACGAGTAAGCATTGGTGAATTAAGTTACATACTGTTTTGGCATTTTTCTTATGATAAAGAAATGTTAACCAACTGCTGATTTAACTTCCATATTTTTTGGAAGTAGGGCTAGGGGATAAGGAAAAAGACGGAGAGAGGGAGGGAATCAGAGAGGGAGAGAATGAGAGAGGGAGAGAAAGTTCTCTCACTCCTTCACTCCTTCACTGCTGCACTCTCTCACTCCTCCTCACTCCCTCACTCCCCGTAGCAGGTTGAACCAGGAACCTTCTCAGTTTTAAACTTGTCACATTCTTTTTGAGTTTCACGCTGTAATGACCACCAATAGGGTTTGTTAGAAGTGACGACGCCTGTAGGCATTGTTGTCAGCCGGAAGTTTGCGCCCCGGAAGTTTGTGTACTGCAATTTAGCGCCATTAAGATTAGCAGCTTCCAAATTGGTACTTATGAAGCCAGCAGCTCTCAAATCGGCATTTTCTAGGGATGCGGATTTGAGATTCGCACCTGTTAAGGAAGCGCCGTTTAGATTCGCGGAAGTTAAGACCGCTGTTTCTAGATTGGCACCCGTGAGATCCGCATTTGAGAGATTTGCCTGAGATAAATTAGCACCTTTTAAATTTGCATCTCGTAAATTTACTTTACTTAAATTAGCTTGAGATAAGTCAGCACCACTTAAATCACAACGCGGACAATTATTTGTTGTTTTCAAGAGTTCCAAGTCTTGCTCATTAAGTGCAAAGGCTTGTGCTGTCAACCCAAAAAAGGTGAACAGGACAGTAGTAGTGACAATCTTAATGTTCATATTTTTACACATATCAAGTTAGAAGATTTGGACCAATATGTACTGTTATACTTACATATACGCCTAGTTTAAAAAATAGCAAAAATAAAGAACTAATAAAGAAGTTGTTAAAATTGCGTAAATTGTTATAAATACACTGTTCAAAAGTGAACATGGTTAATAGAATAAAAATATCTTGAGACTTATACAGAAACTCTATAGCCTACGACTTATTTGTTCCCCCCGAGCCTGATATATGAAGGGCTGGGGGGAATTAATTTTTAGGTGGGGAATGAGGGAGTGAGGGAGTGAGGGAGTGAGGGAGGGAGGGAGATGAGGGGGATGAGGGAGAAACTCCGAATTTTGAATGAGCGAATTTTGAATTGATTTGTCCCCGTACTTCCTGTGCAGTTAACGCCAGCCCAACAAGCGCAACCCAGGCACAATGAGGTAGTAACTCACCCCTAACCAGAAGCTGAGCAAGACGCCGACAAAACCAAAAAAAGTCACCGGAAGCCATATCTCGTTCCAGCCGGGCGATCGCAATAAGTCAAATATATTCGTTGGAAGTCCTAAAAAAATTAAACCCGCAAAGACAACAGCTGTGCCAAATGCAGCAATCACAGCGTGAACGATATGATGACTGCGAAGACCTAAACTTATGGTAAGCAGAGAAACACCAGCCAAAATCAATCCTACTAATCCCTCACCTCCCTGATGCGGTGTGATTAATTGTAAAACTAGCCAACCGAATCCATAACTAATAATACCCATCAACGACGTTACAAAAAACCGCCGCTTCTGACCAAAACCCCCTGCAAGCGTTAATCCCCATGCGGTTCCCAAACCAGCTCCTGCAAACAAAAGAAACTCTGATCCTGAGATAGCTGGAGTCGTTGTCACCAGTGCGGGTAGCTGATGAGACATAAATCTGGTAACATCTTCGTCTATGGTTGTCCCAGACGCCAAAACAAACCCACCTATTGCACCAGAACTAGCGCCTATGCCGGTAAGAAGCATTGTCCAAAATGTGTCCAGACAGGCGAGTAAAATGTTAAAAATCGCCTTGAATATAAAGAGAGTCGTGTTACCGACGGCGTGAGCAGAAGTAGTTAGTGCTTGTCCAACGGAGTCTTCAACTTGGGATAAAAATCCCTTTGCTTGTCCAAACCCCTGACGAAAAGATTGCTCTATTTGGGAAAATACCGCCTGCTGTGGCGATACTCGGGAAATTTTTCCGAGACGTTTTTGAATGATTGCGGCGTTTGCTGGACGCGATCGCACATCCTCCTGTATCATCTCATCTAGAAAATCTGCCAGTTGAGGACTGACATTTACCTTATTGCGCCAAACGAACTCTCCCGTCACGGGATTTTCCAACTCCGAGAGAGATTTACCCGTTAACATCTCAATCATCGTTCGACCAAGGGCATAAAAATCAGCACCAGGTCCGATGACTCCCCCAGCAATTTGTTCTGGGGGACTGTAGCCAGAAGAATACAAGCGAGTTGAGGAAGCCTTTAAACCAAACTGGTTGGAACTAAATTGTTTTGCTCCACCAAAATCAATCAGTACGAGCTGATCCCTCTTTGTCCCCCCCTTGTTTACGGACGCTGGGTGGGTACGCAGCATTAAATTAGAAGGTTTGATATCGCGGTGAATGATTTTGCGGCTGTGTAACTCCTGTAAAATCTCCACAGCTTGGACAAGCCAATTTAACACCCACTCCTGGGGACACCCTTGGGGATACTGCTCAAATATTTCCTCTAGAGTTTTACCGTTAATTTTTTCCATCACCAAACAACGGAACTGGTGAGGGTTGATATTGTTTTGTAGAGTCGTTGCAGACAACATCTCTACAGAAAAATACCCATCAGCATCGACTCTGGGAACACCCGGGTGTCGCAAACTTCTTAAAACCGCAGCCTCTTGAACAAACAATTCCAACGCCTTTGGTGAACTTTCCACCAACACTTTCAGCACTTTTTCTGTTTGCGTCTTTTGATCCCAAACTGTATAAATTTGAGCAAATCCGCCCGATCCCAAACGTTGGAGTGGGACATAGCGGTCTAAAAGGTGTAGCGGTGCGCCACAGGTGTGGCAAAATTTGTTTCCCCAAGGCTGGGGATAAGGACGTGGACAATCTGAATTAATGCAATGAACTGCATTTTGATTGATGTGAAACACAAGCGCTCAAAGACATAGCCTGAGTCGATTGTACATAACTGGGGATAGAGAAACAGTTCGTAGTTGCGCTTAAGCCCAACTACGAACTGTTTTCTAACAGCTACATCCATCCCAGGTGATGGGGAAGTTGTATTCCGATTCGGAGGAGAAATCCTTATTATTGCTGGAAGTTTCTTCATCCAAGACTTTGACAACTTTGTTATAAATTTCTTCCGCCTGTTGTGGAGAATCACCTATGCTCGTCAATCCCAACTTACCAAACTGGGAAAGACAACCCATCAAATGAAATACCGTTCCTGTCTCGGTTCCGGTGTCAAAGTGCAGTCTGTGGTGAGCGATGATATCCATCAAGTCGTTGGGTAGAAGCCCCTGATAGCGTTCTTTGTGTAAGTTATCAGTAGCCATGTAGTATTTAGGACGCCCTTGCTGACTGTAAAATAAACCTGTCGAGAGTTCATAGCGACCGTTCGTCATTAATTTCATGGTCATAAACGGATGGGTCGTACCGCCTTTACGCAGGTTAATTTCAATCGCTTGAATGTCCCACTGTCCATCACCCTTATCTACGGCGATAAAATCAACGCCGAATCTTTCTACTGCGCCTTTTTTTGCCAAATTTCTGCCAACTTTTAACCCCATCTGCTGCAATTGCAGTCGATAGGTTTCATCGGCGGGAAATCGACAACCAAGATAAATCTGACCGTCTGGTCCTCCCAGAATTTGGTCGTGGGTTGAGAGGATTTCCACTTCCCCACTGGGTGTGATCCGTCCTTGCACAGAGGGCGATCGCTTGATTTCCCCCTCCACGAACGCCTCAACAATTGCCCCCAACTCAGTGATTCGTCCAGAAAAATTCTCCCAATTCTCTTGTTTTGCTTGAAAGCGCATAGTTTGGAAGCGCTCTTTCATCGCTTCTACCCGTTCGGTATGAGAACCATCAGGAGGTGCTAAATTCTTTATCGGTCTTAAGTCCAACAGTGCATTTCCTTCTCCGGAAATTCCTTCGTTGAGTTTCACCACCATTCGTTTTAAGGTTGGCTGGCGTTCCCACAACTGGGCAGCAGCTTCTGCCAAATCTATATCATTCCAAACTCTTTCGCTGCCATCTGGAAGCGGAACTTCGCTCTCAGCAAAAATTTGCCGACTGCCACTTTTCGTTCCCCAAATTTGCAAATCTGGTGCGGCAGCGTACAGCGGCACTCCTAATTTTAAAGACAGTTCCGCTTCTAATTCGGTGGAATTATAGCATACCATAAATGATTTGTCGAGCCTCAAGGCTTGATGAATCCGCTTAAGTAAGCGCGGGCGTTCTAAAATCTTTTGAGTGAGGGGTTTTAGAGAGGAATCGTAAGTGGAAAGTAGCAGCAAGCGATTGCGAGCATGAGAAAAAGGAATTCCCGGCAAAAGTTGCAGATAATAATCAATGACACTGGGATGCATCGGCATAGATGTAATATAAATCAGCCGAGTGCGGGGGTTCTGCAACCGAATCAAGGAAAATAGCAGTCGTTCCTCATAATGCTCGCAACCTTCGATTTTTTTGAGTTCGCGTTGATCGATACTGAGTGAGGGAATGACTAAAATATCGGCGTCGCTGTTATCAAATATCTCGGTAGTTTTCCAGCGATCGCGTAAAGTTAACTGAAGATCCCGAAACTTGTCAGTTTGTTCTAAAGAAGAAATATTCAGCGTTTGCATAGTAATAAACTGTTCCACAAATAAGCTTGCATACACTTTCCAGCCTGGTTGCTAGCCTCAATTGGCTCTTAAATTTTGGAATGCGTGAATTGTTTAGTCCTGCCTTGCTTTCTCTAGCACTGTCTAACTCTGGTATATCGTAATTAATCTTTGGGTGCCGATAAGATGCAACACTTCTTTTACATACGGCTTTTCATCTCATGATTTCTACTATCCTAGGGAGAAATAAATAGAACTTTCAATAAACCGTAAGGAAGAACTCAGAACACAGAACTCAGCCATGATTCTGTAAGACTGGGAGATGAGTTCCGTAGACCTCTTGCATAAATTTTTTTGTCTTGCGCAGAGGCGCAAAGAACATTTCAAAAAGAAGGACTTTTCCAAGAAGTCTAGTGAACAGTGAACTCATAAATGATAACTGCTTTCTGAGTTCTACATTCTGCATTCTGAGTTCTTCTCACTTTTTTTGTATAAATTGTTTTTACGTCTTTAGATTGATTAGTTTTGAGTTTGTTTACATCTAAAGAGCGATAAATAGCAGCAACACAACAGCTAACTTAATAGACATATGGAAGTTTTAAATCTTTCATGACGGTAGAGTTGTGTAGTTGTGTTCAATTGTCAGATTAAGAGCGTGCGTTAGGTGTGAGGAAAATTAAGAACAGTTGCGTACAGTTGCTTTGGCAATGAGTACGATAGGCTGACAAACGGGGGAAAAGCCTAAACTGGTAAATGGCAATTGGGAGCGAACACAAAAATCAAACCTTGGATTGAAGTATCGATCCAAGGTTTAATTTTGAAATGTCATTTTTTGCGTTGTCTATTTATAGGGAGCATTATAGTATGCCAGAAGAACAATTACAGCCACCTCAAACTCAGGAAGCACCAGGCGTTGAATCACAAATGACGCCAAAACCCAAAGCAGATGATCCTCAGTATAAGGGAAGTGACAAGTTAAAAGACAAAGTCGCCTTGATTACTGGTGCAGATAGTGGTATTGGTCGTGCAGTGGCGATCGCATTTGCTAAAGAAGGAGCAGATGTAGCAATATTATACCTCAGCGAACACGACGATGCTAAAGAAACAAAACATTTGGTGGAATCCCTTGGGCGTCGTGCTGTCACGATCGCTGGCGATGTTGGCGATGAAACTTTTTGTCAGCAAGCTGTACAACAAACTGTCGATGAGTTTGGCAAGTTGGATATTTTAGTTAACAACGCCGCTGAACAGCATCCAAAAAAAAGCATTGAGGAGATAAGCAAAGAGCAATTAGAGCGTACTTTCCGCACAAATATTTTCTCGATGTTTTTCTTAACGAAGGCGGCGCTGAAGCACCTCAAAGAAGGAAGCGCCATTATCAATACTACATCGGTAACAGCTTATAAAGGCAGCCCAGAATTACTTGACTACTCTTCCACAAAAGGTGCGATCGTTGCCTTTACGCGTTCCTTGTCACAAAGTTTAGTAGAAAAAGGAATACGTGTAAATGCTGTAGCTCCCGGTCCAATTTGGACACCTTTGATACCCTCTACTTTCCCGGAAGAGAAAGTAGAAAGTTTCGGCAAACAAGTTCCAATGCAAAGAGCCGGACAACCTGAAGAAGTCGCACCCAGTTATGTATTTTTAGCATCTGATGACTCTTCTTATTTCTCTGGTCAAGTTTTACACCCGAACGGTGGTAGCGTTGTCAACGCGTAAAAGGTTAAGAGTTGCGACTTTTGAATGAGGAAATGTAAATTGTGAATTATAAATTATTTTTTATCATTATAATTTATAATTCATAATTTCTATCTCTTGGCTCTCCTAAATCATTAGGAAGATGAGTTAATCTTAAACTAACTGATAACTTAGCAAAGAAAACTCTCATTAATAATAACTACAGATATGGCATCTCAAACACCACTTCAAGGCACCGAATTAGTAGATTGTGCAAGAGCGAATGCCAAGCAGGGAATTGAAACTGCTGCTTATCAATGTGGCTATGGAGATGACCTTAACACCTTTGCACAAGAATTACGCATAGCCTGTGAGGAAATGAATTTACAAGTTAAGGAACTCACCGACTTGATTACCGATCAAGACTTGATACTGAATTTGGGGACTGGGGAAATCGTTGCCCCAGATACGGCATCAAACCTGTGAGCTTGTCCTAAGCCGTCAATAACGTAGACAAGCCTACACTTCTATTGACAACTATCTACACTACGAATCATCTCATCAACAAACTCTCTAAGCCGTTCTTGCCAGTCAGGAACGGCTTTTAGCTTATCCTTGATACCAGGCAACACCTTAAAACATACAGGGTCTTTATCGAACGGACGGTCACTAGTAAAACCTAACTTATTATTTTTCTGAAAAGTCATAACAATAGGGTGTAGCTGTTGATATACTAACAATAGCATCGCATTAGAGGTCGAACAATGCTTTTATCCATCAAAACAAAGCTAAAACTAAGTAAAACTCAAGAAATGATAATGAGTAAGCATGCTGGAATAGCTAGGTTTACTTATAACTGGGGTTTGGCAACTTGGAATAGCTTGTTTAAAGATGGATTAAAACCTAATAAATACATCCTCAAGAAGTTCTTTAACAACCACGTGAAACCTGAGCTTGAGTGGATTAAAGAAAAAGGTATTTGTCAGAAAATAACTCAATATGCTTTCGATAACTTAGGTGACGCTTTCTCTAGATTCTTTACGGGTATTGGTGGCTATCCTAATTTTAAAAAGAAAGGTCATCACGATTCTTTTACTATTGATGCAGGTGGCAAGCCTATCCCTGTTGGTGGTAAGTCAATAAAGCTTCCCACGATTGGATGGGTCAAGACTTATGAAGGTTTACCACATACCACATGTAAATCAATCACGATATCGCGGATTGCTGACAATTGGTTTATTGCTTTCGCTTATGAGCAGGAACATGAACCAACTGTCAAGCAGCACGATGTTGTGGGAGTCGATTTAGGTATCAAGGAATTGGCTACGCTATCTACTGGTGTGGTGTTTCCCAATCCTAAACATTATAAAACTAGTCTACAAAAGCTAAGAAGACTGTCTAAAAAGCTTTCGAGAAAAGTTAAAGGATCTAATAACAGACATAAAGCCAAAATTCAACTCGCTAAACATCATGCTAGAGTAGCCAATTTCAGGAAAGATACTCTTCACCAAGTCACTACTTTCTTATGCAAAAACCACGCAAAAATAGTAGTAGAAGATTTGAATGTTTCTGGAATGTTATCTAATCACAAATTAGCGCAAGTGATTGCTGATTGTGGTTTTCATGAGTTTCAACGCCAGTTGGAATATAAAGCCAAAAAGTTTGGCGGCGAAATAGTCATTGCTTCACGTTGGTTCCCGTCAAGTAAAACCTGTTCTAACTGTGGACATGTTCAAGATATGCCGCTAAAAGAAAGGACTTACAATTGTAAAAATTGTGGACATTCGATGGACAGAGATTTAAACGCAGCAATTAATTTATCACGTTTGGCTAAAGCGTGAAAGCTTACTGAGGGATAACCGCTCCCATGCTCCCATTGAAGTAAGAAGTAAATGTCTAGACTTGTCTAGGATTTATATAGCAGAATTAGGAATTAGGAATGATAAGTTAGGAGTGGCAAAAGAAGAATTCAGAATTCCGAATAAAGACTTCATTCTGAGTTCTTCTTCGTAACTCACATCCTTAAAATGACTCGCGCTAAGTTGAAGTAAATCAAAACACCTAATACATCCACTGCTGTGGTAATGAATGGTGCTGACATTAATGCCGGATCTAAACGGAGTAGGCGGAATAAAAATGGGAGCGCGGAACCAGAGACAGAAGCTAAAACAGAAATGGCTACAAGACTGATTCCGACTGCGATCGCCACCTCTAAATTATTTTGCAGGAAAAAAGCCCACACTGTAGCGATCGTCCCCAATATTCCTCCGAGCAAAGCACCTGCAAGACCTTCGCGTCCAATGACTTGCAATGGTCCCAAGGCACGAATTTCATCGGTGTTCATCCCGCGAATCACCACTGTGGAAGACTGCGCCCCAACATTACCGCCAGTACCAGTCAGCAAGGGGATAAACGCCGCCAGCGACACGACTTTTGCCAAAATATCCTCTTGTGACCTAATAATAGTTCCGGTAACAGTGTTGGTCACAAGCAAGACCAACAACCACACAACGCGCTTGCGAGCTACTGAGATTAAATCCAACTGAAAATAGTTGTCGCCTCCGGTTTGCACACCACCACCCAAGGTGTATATATCCTCAGTGGTTTCTTCTTGCAGGATATCGATAACATCATCAACAGTGACAATACCTACAAGACGCCGTTCTCGATCCACCACAGGCACAGCCAGAAAGTCGTATCGTTGTATCAACCTGGCGACTTCTTCCTGGTCTGTATCGGTATAGATAAACACTGATTCACGGATCATCACGTCGCCAATTTTTTGCTCCGGTTGAGACGTCACCAACTGGCGTAGAGACAAAATCCCAGTTAAACGCCTTGCTCCATCCGTGACGTAGAGATAATAAATCATCTCGCTCGCATTAGCTAAGCGACGAATCCGCTCTAAAGTTTCCGCCACTGTAAAATTTTCTTTGAGCGAGATTAACTCTGGCGTCATGATCCGCCCAGCCGTTCCAGCTTCATAACCCAACAGTTGAGCCGTGGCTTGGCGTTCGCCTGGACTCAGTTGTTCCAGCAATCGATTCACAATTTTTGCTGGTAATTCATCAAATAACCTAGCTCGGTCATCTGGCGACATTTTATCGACAATATCAAGGACTTCTTGACTTCTCAATTCCTCGATGAGTCGTTCTTGGACGCTGTAGTCGAGATGTTCATAAACTTCGATTGCTTCTTGTTTGGAAAGCAAGCGAAATGCCAAAGCGTGCATTGCTTCTGGTAACCCTTCAATTGCTTCGGCAATATCTGGAGCCTGTACGGGTACCAGAATCGCTTTTGCTCCCTGCAAATCTCCCGCTTCCAGCAGCATTTGCAATTGAACTCTGACTAACTCTCGCAATTCCCTGCGCGATACGTCTTGGAAGGTAGAAGTCATACCGTTTGGAGTTTGCATAAGATACAACGAGGGTGATGCGAAATGGTATATTCTACTTAATATGTATAAGGGAGGGCAAGTTACTTATGAATCCCCAGCAGGGAGTGAAAATCAGGGATTGAAATTGAAAACTGTTTCTGACCTTAGTTTACGAGAAAGTGCAAACGTAAAAAGTAAAACTTGATATTTTTCTGTATATGCGTAAATTTTTAGTATTCTCTGGCTAAAGATAGAAGAAATATTTGGCTTATGTCTGTTATTATTTTGTGTTGCTTAGATGTATTGTGCCTTTAGGAATAATGACTTTCCTTGTCTCCTATTCCTCAACAGTTTTTAGAAAAATATTGTGGGTGATTGGATATTACCGAAAACGTTGAAATGTAAGTTGAAATGTAAAGTTATATAACAATTGTATTGGTATTGTGAAACTGTTATTGTGTAGTAAAGAGGGAAAGAATCACACCGAACACCTACTGCTCATTACCAACCACCTTTTACCTACTCACAAATTATTTACGACTGCTGTAGAGCCAATTTCATAAGCCTATGACGATAAGGTAATTTTTTTATTTAGTCATTTGGTGATGTAGGTTTGCCTAATTCGCATTATGTCTATCCTACAGTTCATTGAGTAGGATATTCTGTTCAATCTTTGTAGGCTTTATCCTAGGAATTTGCAGTGAACATAGACAAATTAGAAATAGACAAATTTACTCAACGCACACAGGGAATGTACAGGCGTTTAACAGATTTATACGAAAATCTGAACACAATGCCTATCATGCCAGATGTGCTCCCGCAAGCTCTTGTCGAACTTGGTAGTGCTTCAGAAATAGTCAGTTTGGCTACAGAGGAACTTCATCAGCAGAATGAAGAACTCATACAAACACGAACTTTGCTAGAAGCGGAACGCCAACGCTACCAAGATTTATTCGAGTTTGCACCAGATGCCTACTTAGTAACAGATACCTTAGGTATCATTCGTGAAGCCAACCATACGACGGCGACACTACTGAAAGTCTCACAGAACTATCTGATAGACAAACCAATAGTAAACTTTGTGGCACTCCCAGATCGTCCGGCTTTTCGCAGCTACCTGACCCAAATATGCGAATGCACCAAGGTAAAAGAGTTAGTCGTACGCATGCAAAAACGTGATGGCGAGTTATTGGACGCCGCCATGACAGTGGGAGTTGTCCGCAATCAGCAAGGTAAGCCAATAGCACTCCGCTGGCTCATACGTGATATCACTGAGCGCAAACAAGCAGAATTAGCGCTGTTGAAAAATGACGGCGATCTAACTCAAAACCGCCTCTGGCATAAATATTGCAAAGGAGAATCTATTTCCCTCAACTTAAGCACTCTTTGGTATGTGTGTCAAGGTTGCGTCAAGCTGAGTACGCTATGTGAAACAGGCGAGGAAGTCATGGTTGGGTTGGCAGCAGAAGGAATGGTTTTTGGTTCAAGTTTGACCATGCTACACATTTACCAAGCAACAGCTCTATCGGAAGTAGAATTAGTGTCAATTGACGTTGCAGAAATTGCTGCTTCACCAAACCTCAGTCATACCCTGTTACCAAAAATCAATCAACGATTACGGCAAACAGAATTTTTTTTGGTGATTGCTGGTAGACGACGAGTACAAGACCGATTTGACCAATTATTACTCCTTTTAAAACAAGAAATTGGTGAACCAGTAGCAGAGGGAATTCGCCTGAGTGTTCGCTTCACTCATGAAGAACTTGCTAGCGCCTGCTGCACAACCAGAGTAACTATTACACGACTGATGGGCAAGTTACAACAACAAGGTCAAATTTACTTTGACTCCAAACATCACATAATTTTCAAAGATATATAAATATATGGCGTTGCTGAATTTGGTCATGAATTATGTTTGTAAATATTTTTGTAGTTTGACGCGAAATGCTTGTAGAGACGTGCCATGGCGAGCCAGCGCTGCAGGAGGGTCTCCCGACCCAGGCGACTGGCGTCACGTCTCTACACACCTATGAATTATAAAATCATATCTTGCAGCAACACCAAATATATAAATCATCTGTGTGCATCTGTGTGCATCTGTGGTTTCATTTTTATTCGCTGCGGAAGTTCCTAATCATAACTTTAGAGAGGACTGAAGTCCTCACTACAAAGAAGTTTTATTACGGGTCAAGAAAACTTTTTCACCCATGCTAACAGTCGTTTGGTGTTTGGTGTGAGGGCAGTGGAGAGATAGTAAGCATCTGCAGCCTTCCTAATGGCTTCAGCTTGAGTTGGGTAAGGATGAATCACTTGACTCAGCTTGTTCAAGCCAATATTATGAACAATTGCCGTTGTTATCTGTGAAATCATCTCACCCGCATGACGGGCAACAATGGTCGCGCCTAATATTTTATCAGACCCTTTTGGATGGTGGATTTTCACAAATCCTTCCTCTTCACCATCGGCGATCGCTCGGTCTACATCACTAAATGGTATTTTAATCGTCGCGACATCAATACCCATTTCCTGCGCTTGGTGTTCGTACATTCCTACATGGGCAATCTCGGGATCAGTATAAGTGACCCAAGGCATAACTAAACTGCTCAGTTTCTGCCGTCCCAAACCAAAAGGGGAAAACAGTGCATTTCTAATCACAATCCGCGCTGCAGCATCAGCAGCATGGGTAAACTTCCAGTTCATGCAGATATCGCCAGCTGCAAAAATCCTAGGATTCGTGGTTTGCAGGTAATCATTCACCATTACACCGTGGCGTTGGTCATATTCTACCCCGACTGCTTCTAAATTCAGACCTTCCACATTTGGGGCGCGTCCCGTACCTATTAAAATGTCATCTACTGTGACAACATCCTGCTTACCATTACAGGTAAAGTAAACATTTTTACCCTCGTTAGTCTTTTCCACCTTCTGTATCTGGGAATTCAGCACTAAGCGAATTCCTTCGCGAATGAAGACTTTTTCGACAATCTCCGCTGCGTCCGCATCTTCTTTATTGAGGATATGAGTTCCTTTGTGCAAAAGTGTCACCTCACAACCTAAGCGTCGAAAAGCCTGCGCCAATTCGCCGCCAATAGGTCCACCACCAATCACCACCAAGCTTTGGGGTTTTTGGATCAGAGAAAACACTGTTTCATGAGTCAGATAACCCGCTTCTTCAATTCCTGGAATCGAAGGTGACATGGGTCTCGCTCCCGTAGCTATCACCGCTTTTTTAAACCGGAGAGTTTTGTCGTTAACTTCCACGGTATCGTTGCTGACAAACTGAGCGTTCCCTAAAAAGACATCTACCCCCATCTTTTGAAAGCGCACTGCTGAGTCATGGTAGCTGATCCCGGCTCTTATGCGCCGCATTCGTGCCATAACTTCAGGAAAATCAACATCAATATATGGGCTTGGCGCTTGAATGCCAAAGTTTTTCGCATTCCACATTTCCCCAACTACCCGAGAAGACCGGATAATGGTCTTTGATGGTACGCAACCAAAATTCAAACAATCCCCACCCATAAGGTGTTTTTCAATCAAGGCTACTTTCAAACCCACACCTACAAGCGCTGCACCTCCAGCCGCCACCAAGCCTGCTGTACCCGCACCAATCACCACTAAGTCGTAATAATCAGCAGGTTGAGGATTGACCCAATTCTGTGGATGTACGTAAGAAACCAATGTCTGGTTATACTCATCCATCGGGCGAACTGTAACTCTTTGGAATTCTGACATTGGCGTACCTCCTTTGAGAATTGAAAATGCAAAATCCTTATGGCTGTTACTTTTGCACAGGACAAAATTTAGATTGCTAACTTCACAAGGATGAGAACCTTTGCAATTTTTTGTCAGTTAAAAAAATCACAAATATTTTCCAAGCATTTCTCTACTAAACACGAAAGAATGTAATTTTAATACTCTAATTCCAATTTAAGAATATCTCCAATCGCTATATCAAACTAAGAATACGACACTTATATGATGTGCAGCTTAAATCTTTCTTAATTTCTATCGTCGGAACCAGCTTATAATCTGCTTTGGAGAAACACCAAGTAAATAAGCCACAATAATGATTTGATTGGTCAGGGTGGTTTGGAAAACTCCGTTTTTCAGCCATCGACGTGCAGATGTCAAAATAGGTACAGCAATGATGGTAATTCCTCCAGTCCGCCTTAACCGTTGTACCAGTTCCAAGTCTTCCATAATAGGGAGTTCTGGAAACTTACCAATTCGATAAAATATTTCTTTTGTTAAAAAAATGGCTTGGTCGCCATAGGGCATTTGCAAAAAACGCGATCGCCAATTCACCCCCCATTCCACCAACCGCAAACTCCATAGCTGTGCGTCTATCCTGAGTGCAAAAGCACCCGCCACAACCCCTCTTTGTTGCAGTGCAGTGCGAACCATGATATCAAACTCAGCAGGTAAGCGGCTATCTGCATGCAGAAATAGCAGAATCTCTCCACTGGCAGCTAAAGCACCAGCATTCATTTGATAAGCACGACCACGAGGAGCAGAGATAAGCTTAACACCTAATGATTCAGCAATTTCCGCAGTACCATCATTTGAGCCGCCGTCTACCACAATCACTTCTACATTTGTACTTGGTTGAGTGCTGGCAACAGCTTGTTTTATATTTATCGCCTCATTAAGAACCGGAATAATTATGGAAATTCTTGCAGTGTCGATATTGTGGCTTTGAAGTTCTAACAAGTGATATATATCCAAGCAAAACTTTCATCAAGACTTGAAGACTAAGGTATCTTATCTCCTAAGTTGAGCGATCGCAAATCGAATAGCTGTTGCCAGTGTTCCCTCTGGAAAAGCAGATACAATTTGCTGTTCCTGTTGAATCAAAAATTGCTTCAACACTAAATCCTTCTGTGCCTCAGCTAAAATCATCTGCTGCATTAACTCTGCTTGTGTCTCTATATCCGTGGCAACACTTTGACGTTTAAGTTTTGCTAAAAAATTCTCTAATATAGTTCTGGCTTGTGCTGAATCAGCACTACTAGCAACAATACTACGTACTTGAGAAGCTGCTTCTCCATACTCAATCTGTCCAGAACCAGCTAGGTTAGTAATGTTACTACCAAAGACGAAAAAGTTATTACTATGCCCGAGTGGGTGTTTACTTAAACCTTCCAAAGCTTTCGCTTGATCTGCAACAGCTTTTGCTTGTTCCTTTACAATTCCTAATATTTCATACTTCTCCTGCTCCAATTGATAAATTTGCTGCTCTTTGGCAGCTAGTTGACGCTTCATTTCCTCAACTGTAGTATTGAGGATTTGTTCTACTTCTTGTTTGGGATAAGTCTCATTATAGGTAACTTTGACAACCCAAACATCTCCTCGCTTCTCCACACCTTTAAGCTGTAAATTCAGGTGCTCATCATCTGTTTGGAGTTTAATTAAACTGTATAAAGCAGCCTGCCAGTTTTCTCCCTCCTTAAAAATTATCTCAATAACGTTTTCTACTTGCTGATACAAAGACTCAAACTCTCTAGGTGCAAAATTGGAGTTTACGTTTACAGGTAAGCGATCCGTTGGTTTCCCCTGTTCATCCAAGCGGCGGTAGACATAATCGCACGTGACATTTGTAAAACAGGTTTGACTATTTACACTCCAATCTTCAATACATATTCCTGTTAAATCTGCCCCACTAAAATTAACTCCAATGACTTGAGTGCGAACAAAGAAACTTTCGCTCAAGTTTGCACGTTGCATATTTGCGCCGCTTAAATCTGTGTCTATAAAATGAAATTTCGGCATTTGTAAGTCTTGCAAATATGCTCCCCGTAAATTCAATTGACTAAAATCACTATCATCAGAACAACCTTTAGTCAATAATTTCTGGACTTTAGGAATTTCCAAATCCATATAACGACTATCAAACCTGGCTCTATCCAATCCTTCAACACCTTGAAAGCAGGTGCGGTACAGTTTTCGCGCTCTCAAGTCAGTGTTGGCTAATTTTGCACCTCTAAAATTAACATTACTTAAATCTAAGTTATAAAAAGATGTACTTCCCCAACATGAAAGAGCGATCGCCCAACTACGCAAGAATTGGAAATGCTGAAAATGTGTGTCAGCAAAGTGACTTACTAATAGACAAGCAGTGATAAACATCACTCCAGATAAGAAACCGCCGACACTGCTGACAAAAACAAAATTTACACCGCCTTCTAATGAAAGCCTATGTTGAATGGCTATCCCAAAGAGATAGGCAATCAGAAATGATACAAAAATAAAAAATACTATTTGAAGAAAATAAATCTTCTTTACATATCTCTCGTTTTTATCAAAAAGCACTAAGATTAAACTAGATGATAAAGAGCCAATTACTAAACTTAGTACAGCAGCGCCAATGCCAACAATGGTAAAAAACAAAATAGAAGAAATTATCTGCCAATCATGATACTTGAACACCAAAAGACTTGATACAGTAACTATGCTTAAAGCAGCTTTCCACAAACCTTGAGCAAAGTTAACACGAATAGTCTCTATGAACCAAGTTATGATAGCTAAAGCTACACTAAAAAATATCCAGTTAGCATATTCTACCCTTATAAAAAATCCTGTGCCGATAATGCTCCCAATTATGCCTGTCAAACAAGCACTAGTAAGGAAGAGAATACAGGTAAATAACAGTAATAAAAATCTAAAGCCAAGCGCTTGACCAGTAATAACAGCTTGACAATCATTGCTTCTCTTTGCAAGAGATTGTTGAGAATATTTAATACCCCTGATATCACGATTAGTTTTTTCCATTTTAAAGAAATAAAGTCAAGAGACTATTTTTGAAAAGGCTTAAATTTATGACTCATTATAAAATATTTCATAAACTTCTTGGAAATGGAGTTTCCAAGTATATTGTATGGAATGAAAAATTAAAGAAAATGGTACAGGATAATATGCTTGTTGGACAAGTTGAACCTATAGAAAAGGATGATGAATATATAGATTATGTAGAACTCGATAGTATCGTCCGAGCGCGGTCTTCACAATTTGAAAATAATCAATTAGTATTTGGTAAATCAGATAATTTTCTCCCAATCGCTGCTCTTAGAACCTTGATAGCTAAAGGATTAAGATGTAGCTCTGCTGTATGTAGATTAGTAAGAGATTATACTACCGAATCAGGACTTGATGAAATAATTAAAATTATTGTACTTGGTACACGTATCGGTTTATATTCTAGAGAAGAAATTAATAATATTCTGTCAATACAACAAGGTGACGGTGATTTTTGGTTTGAATATGACAATATTTCTGAAAATACAAAACCACAAATATTTATAAAATTACTAAAAGAAAATACAACTTTTGTTAATAAACTCAAAGATAAAGTAGGTAAATTACCAGTGGGTACAGGCTTTTTAGTGGGTAAAAACTATCTGTTGACGAATCACCACATATTGCCGAGCCGAGATATAGTTAGGAATTTTACTGCTCAATTTATTTATGAACAAGATGCACTTGGTAGCGAAATTCCTCAAGTAGAGTATAAACTCGATTCTCAATTCTTTATCACTAATAAAAAACTTGATTATACTTTAGTCAAAGTTGCTCCTTTAAGCGATGAGGATAGAAAAAATAGGTATAATTTGACATTCAATGATGCAGGTGACAACTTTGGCTGGCTATCAATGTGTGAAGAACACAGACTAATTGCGCCACCTTACAATATACCCAGAACACCAAAAAGTCTGGAAAAATCAGAGCTTTACGATATTGCAGGTGAACCTGCCATCATTATTCAACATCCTAGAGGTAGACAAAAAGAAATTGTAATTTTTAATAATAGAGTTCAAAAAATCTATCAAAATTTTATACAGTATGAAACCTCTACACTTCCAGGTTCATCAGGAAGTGCTGTGTTAACGCAAAATTGGGAGTTGGTGTGTCTACATCATGCAACTTTGATTGATGATGAGAGAAATCGTGTTGTCGGAAATTTAGGCGTAAGAATTAATCAGATTATTAAGGATTTGCAAGCACAAGCTAAGACGGAAACAGAATTCACTAATGAACTTAATGAATTTATAAAGCGCTATGTTGTTCTCAGTAACCGTCCGATAGTCCGAGGTAGAATTTTTCTCGTAGCTAATTATGTTGATATCTATGCAAATGAAGAAGCCAGAAATCAAGTTAAACAGCTCTGCAAAAAAATTATTGCTGAATTGAAACAATTAAATCAAGAGCAAAAACACACTTTTGATGTGATAGAAGTTCCAGAAGATTTAGAAAAAGAAGAAAAAGTTATTGAAGAAATACACAAAAAATATGAATATCAAGTTGGAGATATAGCACTGCAAATTTATATCAGTGAGCGCGAAACCAAAGCTGAAAGAGGAGCAACTATCTTTTATATTGGGAATAAAGATGAGCGTCGTCTTCATGCAGAGTTGCTACTACAATCACTCTCAAACAGGATTTCTGAACTGCCTAATCAAGGAGCAAGATCAGATTTTGGTACAGAGAAAGGAAAGATTGCTTTTTGTCGTGATTTAAGAATACCTTCCCTAAGAATGCGATTAGGGTTTCTCCATAACCCAGATGACTGGAAAATCATTACTGAAAAAAGTGAAGTTATTGCCTCAGTCATTACTCAAGGACTCCTAGCATGGGGTGATAGCCTCAGTCCAATCCCAGTCTTGCCCAAGTTTGATACTTAAGAATTTGTCATCGATAGTCTACAAATTCTTACAAAGATGAGGGCTTGTTTTTCAAAACCGGAATCAAATATTCTGGAATCCTTGCCATGCGGATGCTGCTACAGGCAAACTTATAAGCAAACTCAACAGATTCCCCAGCGCCCAAAGCATCATAGAAACCTACAGCAAATTCAATCGCAGCCTTATCTCCAATCGCTTTGTTCATGCCAATCACATAAGGGATATAGCGAGCGATCGCCTCTGCTTGAACCTCTGAGTAGCAGGCATTGAGAACAACGCATTCCACCCTATTTGAGAATAATTCAAACAATCCCGCTAGAGCATCTGCGTCTACAAACTTTGCTTTTCCAGTTTCATCCTCCAGTACCAAGCCTTCTTCGCCTTCCCCATGTCCGGAGAAATGGACAATTTGGGGTTTGAAGTCTAGCATCGCCCGTTGGATATCTCTAGTACGCACAGCCCATCTCTGTTGCAGCACAAATTGCTCGTGTCGTTTAGCTCTCTGTAACCCAGCATCAATCTCTCGCACCTCCTCATCCAAGCGAAGTTGGGGCGAACCTTTGGGATTGGCTGCTAGGAATAGGATGGTTTTGACTGAAAGCACTGTCGTCCGTGAACTTAGTTCATCGATTGATTGTGCACTGGGAGCTTGAGAACTCTCGTTCTCTGTTCTCAGAATTGCCTCATTATAATGAATTGAACCGGAGCCAGTCAGGTTTGTAATTGGACTACCTGAAATGTTGAAGACATTGTGTGTTGAAGACGGATCTGATTGAGACATAACTACTGGGGAATAACTTTAATTAGAGGAGTGGCTATTGTAAATTACTTTAGATTTTAGAAGCAGTATCCTAAAATTAGGGGGGTATTTGATGGAAGCAACAGAGGTTTTCACTTCCAAAACCTTGAAAAAGCTAGAGGTACACCTGCGTAGTTTGGTAGGAAAAGCTATCAGTGATTACAACATGATTTCGGATGGCGATCGCGTTATGGTGTGCCTATCAGGTGGTAAAGATTCTTACACAATGCTTGATTTGCTGCTCAACCTCCAGCGCAGAGCCCCAGTAAACTTCGAGATTCTCGCGGTAAACTTAGACCAGAAACAACCAGGTTTTCCAGAACAGGTATTGCCAGAATATTTGGAATCTCTAGGTGTACCTTACAGGATAGTAGAAGAAGATACCTACAGCATTGTGACACGCGTTATTCCGGAAGGAAAGACGATGTGTGGTTTATGTTCACGCTTGCGGCGTGCTATTCTTTACCGTATCGCAAGCGAAGAAGGGGCTACGAAAATTGCACTAGGACATCATCGGGATGACATTGTGGAAACCTTGTTTCTGAATATGTTCCATGCGGGAAAACTCAAAGCCATGCCACCAAAGCTTTTGAGTGACGACAGGCAACACGTAGTCATTCGACCACTAGCATACTGTTGTGAGCATGACATTGAGCAATACGCCAAGCTCAGACAATTTCCGATTATTCCATGCAACCTTTGCGGTTCTCAAGAAAACTTACAACGAACACAAATCAAGCAAATGCTGCAAGCGTGGGAAAAAGAAAACCCTGGTAGGATTGAGAGTTTATTTAGTAGCCTTCAGAATGTTTGCCCATCTCATCTCGCGGATACCCAGTTATTCGATTTTGCCAGCTTAAGTACAAAGCAGGACGCTCAATCAAGCTATGCCGAAGGGTAGTATCTGAAATGATGATGCATTTGGGAGACTATCAATGATGCAGAAAGTTAAAACTTGGTTACACTCTATTTGCGGTGCCCTGTTGCTCCTTTGGCTGACTCTTGGCTGGTTGCTCGTAAATACCCCTGCTGTTCTGGCACAGGAAAATACTGTCAACTATACGCTTGCCGACTTACGATATCAAGATTTTTCCAATAAAGATTTACACGGAACGTCCTTTGCAGGTGCAAATATGCAGGAGGCAAACTTTCAAGGAGCAAATCTCAGTGGAACTATTATCACCAAAGCGTCGTTCGTGAAAGCAAACTTAAGCGGAGCAAATCTTGCGGGAACATTTGCTGATCGCGTCATTTTTGCTGAAGCCAATTTAACGAACACCAATTTTACCGATGCTATTCTCACCAGCAGTCGCTTCTTAAAAGCGGTCATTACAGGAGCAGATTTTTCTGGTGCAATTCTTGATACCTACGAAGCGAAGTTGATGTGCGAACGTGCTGATGGAGTCAATCCGGTGACAGGCGTCTCAACTCGTGATAGCTTAGGATGTCGCTGAATTGTCAGTTATCAATTATCAGTTATCAGTTGATACTGTTAACTGTTAACTGGTAACTGTTAACTGGTAACTGTTTACTGATTTATTGACACTCCTCAGCCGTCGATGCATGAGGATTCTTCTCTCACGGGATCTTATCTAGACTAGCATTGCTACTAGCCCCCGACAGAACTCCTCCAGAAGCAATTTGCAACCCCACTGGCTGTCCGACAGCGAGGACACCACGATTTCTAATTACTTGTGCTGCGGCGACATCCCTATAGGTGGTGTAGTTACACACATTGCAGCGATGAATTCTTTCACTCAAGTCTTTTTTGCCTGTATGCGTACCGCAGTTAGGACAAATTTGACTTGTGTAGTCTTTATTGACTTTAAGAAAAAAGACATCGCGCTTCCAACAGATATAAGACAAAATATTGAAAAATTGTCCGTAGGCAGCATCAAGTGTGTGCTTTCCAAATAGCCCTTTTGCCCAAGCTTTAAAGTTGATGTCTTCAACAAATATTGCTCCGGAATTATCGCATAAACGTGCTCGCTAATTTGAAATGCCAATCTTTTCGGGTATCATTAATTCTTTGATGAACTCTAGCTATTTTCCTCTGGAGTTTTAGCCAATTACTAGAACCTTTTTTCTTGTGCTTTAGTCTTCGTTGCAGTAATTTCAACTCGCGGTGAAGTGCGTTAAAAAATCGTGGTCTAGAAACTAATTCCCCATCTGAAGTCGCCAAGTATTTGTCTAGTCCGATATCTACTCCTAGCGGGTGTCCTGAGAATGGCACATCAGGTACTTGTACACCTAGTTGATAAGTGAGCATAACAAAATAGCCACTTGCTCTCTTGACTACCCTAATCTGCTTGAGGATAAAGCCTAAGCCCTTCCGGCAGGCTTCGCCAACAGGCAGTGGACGAGACATTTTCATCTTTACCCAACCAATCTTTGGTAGCTTGACTCTTCCTGATTCAACAGCACTCTGTTTAACATCTGGATAGACAATCATAGCGCATTTTCTTTTTGAATCTAGGAAAGCCATGTCCACGTTCCCACATTGATACGAAAGCAGCTTCTAATTGTCTTAAAGTCTGCTGCAAAACGTGAATATGTGGCTCTGTGAGTTCCTCGATATTTTTCTTTGCTGCCGTTAAAGATTTACATTGACTGTAATAGGTTGGTCGCGGTGCATCCGCTGGAAGTATATATTCGGAAACTAGACTACAAGCATTAACAGCAGACTTGCGAGAATTGACCCAATCCTTACGTTCTCGCAAAGCAAAGTTGTAGACCTTCTTGCACACGGTTAACCATGCCTCGAAAGTCTTAACTTGTTGCGCTGTTGGTTTAAGTTTGTACTCGTAGTTTACTGTTATACTCATGGAGTTACTATAACATAATGAACAAACGCTGCTGCATTTATTCATAATTTTTAGAACAAAGAAAAAGCCGCCCTCCACTATCGTTAAAGGGCGGGGCTTGTATCCCATTATTTCCGGTCATGACTGCACACTATTCCGATACAGCAGACGTTATCCTCGTGGATATTGAAGGCACAACTACCCCAGTTGACTATGTCTTTGGCGTGTTATTTCCGTTTGCCCGTGACTATGTAGCCGATTTTCTCACAACTCATCAGCAGGAAGTAGAGGTACAAACCGATTTGCAATGGTTAAGGCAAGAGTACGAAACTGATTTGGTACAGGGGTTATCAGTTCCTGATTGGCAAGGAACTGAGGCAACCGCTGTTGTTGCGTACATACACCATTTGATTGCTATTGACCGCAAATCAACAGGGTTAAAATCGTTGCAGGGCAAGATTTGGGAGCAAGGGTATCGGGATGGTACATTGCGATCGCAGATTTTTGCAGACGTAAAACCCGCGTTTGAACGCTGGACAAAGGCGCTTAAGCGGCTATTTATCTTCTCATCTGGCAGTGTTCAGGCGCAAAAGCTCCTGTTTCGATACAGTGAAGTAGGAGACTTGACTGGTTTTATCAGTGGTTACTTTGACACCCAAACTGGTTCTAAAAGGGAGGCTCAGAGCTATCACAAAATAGCCGATGCTATAGGAGTAGTGCCAGAAAAGATTCTCTTTATCTCAGACGTAACAGCTGAGTTGAAAGCTGCTCAAGTGGCTGGAATGCAAACGCTCTTTTCCATACGACCAGGAAATCACTCGTCGGAGTCCGAAGAATTTGTGGCGATTCAGAATTTTGATAGCGTTTGAGTCGGTTTGTACTGCTATTTCAAGATTGTCTTTACAAATGTATCGATGCTATGCATGAGCTGTATCGATGCAATGGATTGCAAGATACTTAATTGCTAGCTATATTCAATACGTTATTCATCAAATTACACATAGCAATTGCAGTAAGCTGTTTATTTATCGCATTTGTAACAAACGACTATGGCAACGATTAACGACAACTACCTCAAGCTAAAAGCAGGATATTTATTTCCCGAAATTGCGCGACGGGTGAATGCCTTCGCACAAGCTAACAGTAACGCTAAGATCATCAAGCTTGGGATTGGTGACGTTACAGAACCACTGCCGGAAGCTTGCCGCACAGCTATGATTAAGGCAGTTGAAGAAATGGGCGATCGCGCTACCTTTCAGGGTTATGGTCCAGAGCAAGGTTATGCTTGGTTGCGGGAGAAAATTGCCGCTCAAGATTTCCAAGCGCGGGGGTGCGAGGTTGATGCATCTGAAATCTTCATCTCCGACGGTTCCAAATGCGACACGGGCAATATTCTCGACATCTTCGGCAAGGACAACATCATCGCCGTCACAGACCCTGTATATCCTGTATACGTAGATACTAATGTAATGGCGGGAAATACAGGAGACGCCAACGATAAGGGCGAGTTCGAGGGCTTAGTGTATCTGCCAATTACGGCTGAAAACAACTTCACTGCCGAAATTCCTTCTCAAAAAGTCGATTTAATTTACCTGTGCTTCCCCAATAACCCCACAGGAGCCGTCGCCTCCAAAGAACACCTGAAGGCGTGGGTAGATTATGCCAGAGCAAATGGCTCTATCATTTTCTTTGATGCCGCTTACGAAGCCTACATCACCGATCCAGAAATTCCCCACTCCATCTACGAAATAGAAGGAGCAAGGGACTGTGCGATTGAATTTCGCTCTTTCTCTAAGAATGCAGGGTTTACCGGCACCCGTTGTGCGTTCACCGTAGTACCGAAGAACCTCACAGCAAAAGCAGCTGATGGTTCTGATGTGGAACTGTGGAAGCTGTGGAACCGCCGCCAGTCCACCAAATTCAATGGCGTGTCTTACATCGTGCAACGCGGTGCCGAAGCGGTTTACTCTGAAGAAGGACGATCACAAATTAAGGAATTAGTCAACTTTTACCTTGAAAACGCGAAAATTATTTGCAAGAAACTGACAGATGCGGGATTAGGAGTTTTTGGCGGTGAGAATGCACCTTATGTTTGGGTGAAAACACCCCATGCTCTGTCCAGTTGGGATTTCTTCGATAAGTTGCTGCACACCTGCAATGTTGTAGGCACGCCTGGTTCAGGTTTTGGTGCAGCTGGCGAAGGCTACTTCCGTATTTCGGCTTTCAATAGTCGGGAGAATGTGGAGGAGGCGATGCAGCGGATTACGGAAAAGTTTAAGGTGTAGGGCGTCACTTCTTGAAAATTGATAGGCTGCTGTCTGCGGGATAATACTCATAACAAGAGGGTTAAACCGCAGTCGGCGGTTTCATTGTTAGACAATCAAGACATCGAATTTGAAGTGACTCCTAATGGGGAGGTGTTTTAATGAGTCAGATTGACTATACTGCAATGTCTGACCAGCATTTGAAGCAATATATGCTTGAACATCGGGGCGGCGAAGCTGCATTGAAAGCTTACTTGGATCGTCGCCATCAGCGCTCCAATTCAGTCATCACAAATGTGAACGATCCCGATTTTGATGCCAAAATCCAAGCTGCAATTCGTCAGCAGATGAGTGATAATGGTTAGCCGAATATCGGGGTTAAGTAGAACTGAATTATTTTGACATTTGTCGCATTATTTCCCAATAAATACAATCCGTCTCGTAATTTGTTTCTAGAGATTTATACGAGTCATTTAGCCGCCCTTGTTCTGTCTCTAGCCCCAATACTTTGTAGGCAACGTATCGAGCAACCTTTCTTCTCTTGCGTCTACGGTTAGGTGGAGAGTTTGCGCCAACATGAGTTAGTACGAATTCCTTAATCTGGTCGCGTTTTCTCATATTTTATACAGGTAGAATAATTGACTTAATATACTTATTAAGTCATTCCTATAGCTTTTCGCACCAACCGCACAAAAAACAAAATTTTATACTATTTAGTGAGAGTAATTACTACCATAATTATTGCTGTTTGAGAAATAGCGATCGCGTTTAGCATTGCGCTCCGGGCGATCGCTCTCCCCAGACATGGGTTTTCAGTTCCCCTGAAAACGCCCTATGATTTGTCCAGTTCGGATTTTTTCGATAAGTTGCTGCACACCATGAATGTCGTAGGTACGCCCGGTTCAGGTTTTGGTGCAGCGGGTGAAGACTACTTCCGTATTTCGGCTTTTAATAGTAGGGAGAATGTCGAGGAGGCGATGCAGCGGATTACGGAGAAGTTTAAGCTGTCGGGCGGTAGTTTTACAGTATCAATTTCTACACCTGCGTTAAACTCGATATACAACTCTCAGAGGTTCCGGTGGGCATTGTCCACCCTATCTGACTAGATTTATTAGGACAAGGAGAAGATTATATGAAATTAATTTCTGTTTTTAACAATAAAGGTGGTGTTGGTAAAACAACTCTGTTTCCACAATAGCTCTCACGGGTGTGCGTGTTTCGCGAATAATAAGTTCACCACCCAATATGGCATCATCCCTAACAATATAGATATGCTCTGTAGCCTGAACCATGATTAAATCTTTAATTTATTATCAGTCTTTATTGTGACGCTTTATCACTCATAACTGCACGCCTAACTTCCCAAGCATAAAGTACCTCAAGCAGCGACGCTGTCAGGATGTTTGAGTGAATGGTCACACCATCCAGCAAGCTTTGCATAAAGTCACCTACAATCTCAACATGGCTAACCGCAAACGCATAAGTGACCTTCTAAAGCGATCGCCCGTTGCTATACACTTCTATGTTTGGACATATGGCAGGTTTAGACTACTTGGATGGAGTGATAGCGCGATCGCCACCGAAGTTGCAAAATAAAAAAAGCTGTGTTTTTAACTTTAGGATGATGACAATCAAAGAACAACTCCTCCAAGAACTTGATCAAGTCCCAGAGTCTACTTTGCATAGAGTATTGGAGTTTGTGCGTTCTTTAAAAGCGGAGCAGCAATCCAACTCAGAAAACCGGGTATGGCAGGCATACCTGGACTCAGAACGGGAGAGAGAGGAGGTTTACCGTCGTCTTGCCAACTCCTGACTTTCTCAACAAAACTACAGTTCTGAAGATTTATGCCAGACAAATTGAGAAGTTTGGAGGGACTCTAGGCATCCGAGATGAGGGTTTGCTGGAATCTGCTCTTGCTCAACCCCAGGCTACATTCGCAGGTGAGCTGCTGCATCCCACTATTCATGAGCAAGCAGCAGCCTACCTTTATCACCTAGCAATGAACCATCCGTTTATCGACGGTAACAAACGCACGGCGTTTGCAGTGATGGATACATTTTTGCGGTTGAATGGCTATTCCCTCAATCTGACGAATGAGCAAGCTTATGACCTGGTGATGCAGGTTGCCGAAGGTCAAATGAGCAAGTCAGATTTGGCGGGTTGTTTGGAGAAGGCGATCGCCCTTTGCAATTGCTAATGGAGAAGGCGATGCCCCTTCAGGACATCGCTTTGCCCAATCGCTCTACTTAGTAGGACGCAGGTTCAGCAGTTCTTGAGGAGATGCCAGCATATCAATTGCCACGAAGAAAATTTTGCCTTCGGGATTGAGTAGGAATCGCCACGCAATGTTCATACCAACTTGGACACCGAACCAAGGAGTTTGGACTTTGCCTGTGATTTTCAGCTGCTTAGAGCCATCTGGTAGAGCCTCGCTTATACCCTGCTCCGGCATAATATTGAGTCCCTGTGCTTCTGCACGCATATAGGCAATGATTGACTCACGACCAATAATCGGCTTCTGGAATGGCGGTTGCACGGCACCATCAGGAGTAAATAAAGCAATAGCAGCGTCAAAATTGTCTGCGTTGAGAGCCTCAAAGTAGCTCAATACAGCAGGCTCTGTGATGCCCTCAACAGTGAGCTTAGTAGGCGCTGGCTGGGTACGCGGAAACATCGGTTCTTTAGCTGCTTTTGAGTACCCACTGGAATTAACCTCAGGCTCGAATCCCATGTTTACCACAGTGTTACGAAGTACCGTGATTTGCTGACCTGGATCGAGTTTCTGGATGGCTTCTAGCACGAATTTGACGCCATCACTCATTTGATAGCCAGGCGGGATAGGAGCAACAATGCCCTTTTTCATCAACTCTCCTAACTCAAACCAAAAAGCTAGCTTGGTGTTGACACTAAAGCTGGCATAGGAACGGCTGATGGGAGTGTCAACATAACCAGCAAGATCCCTCATGAGTTGCGTTTGGTCGTCATTAGACATCTGCTTGATTTGGTTTAGCAGTCCTTCTGCTAATTGCAGACGTGCAGCTCCAGGCGCTGCGGGTGTGATGGAACGACCTAGTTCAGTGTAGGCAAACCAGAGTAATGCCAGTTTATCGTCAACGTTAAGTTGATCGAACAGTGCTATTGTGGCAGGAATTGGACTAGGAACTTGAGTGCCAGAGAAAATCTTTTGCGCCGACTCAATAGATAAGGACATCGTCAGAATCTCCTGGTTTATTTATTAACTTGTTGCTTTTAAAATCAGAGCGTAGGAGCTTCAAGTACTAAACAAGCTGGCTCCCGCATCAAACCATGTCTAGTCAAAACCTCAGCGAGCGCCAAGAACGAGACAAAACCAACTATGGTAATTTGCGTGCACATTGAGTTTTTCTACAAGCGGGATGAAGCCAATCTGGAAGGTAGGTGTGCAAGTACATCTGGATTACAGAGGTGGCGCTCACCTTAGTCATGAACGACGTGGCTGCGTGCTCATGAAAACTCCTGACCTGTGGTTTCATCCGCTTTGTAAACTAATGTAACAGTTTATTTAACTTTTGTAAAATTTTTTAAAAGATAACAGTAAGATTGCTGGCAACCCAGCGCTGACTGAAAATCCCCATAAATCGAATTTAGGGTACGGGGGTCTAACACGTAAAAAATTTGGCAGCCAATGTGAACGTTGATTTGTGGGCGTAGTCGGATACTCGTTTTTATAAGGCTGCCAAATTTTTAGGGGACAATGCGTCGGGCTTGCGCCCTCCGATTCTCGGTCAAATTTCAAATGCACATTGCCAAAGCGCTTGAACCGGAGGAGTTAATTCGAGCGATCGCAGGACTTAGGCAAAATAAACGTTTTGTAGGGGCAATTCATGAATTGCCCCTACGTGAATTTGTTGTTTCCGGCATTTTCTGCGTAAGTCCTGACTGGTTTATCTACTCAAACTTTCCCTTAAGCCAAAATCTCAGTCTTAAGGTAGATCCTCATTAGGGATTAACTCATATTGAATAGAAAAAACCGTGTATGCATACGGATAAATATTCATGAAGCGCGATGCCACTGGTAAGTTTGTGAACAATTGGGACTCAGAAACGAAACGACGAGTAAGCCTATCTCTTACCAGTACAGCGTGGCGATCGCTCGATAAGGCAGCTCAGAAGCGAGGAATTTCTCGTTCTGAAGTGATTGAACACTTTGCCCGCAGTCTAGAAAATGAACAACATCTTGATGCCAATGTTCCGGGGGCAAATGCTCAAAACGCTTTGCCACAAGAATGCATCATTGAGCAACAGCACACTCAACTTATCGCTGCTCAAGAAACTGAGCGCAAGGTGGCAACGATCCTTGAAAGCATTACGGATGCCTTTGTTGCCTTTGATCGCAATTGGCACTACACCTACGTGAATCAAGCGGCGGCTGAAATTCTGCACAAAAGGCCAGAAGAACTGATTGGAAAGCACGTTTGGAACGAGGTGTTTCCTAATGAGGTCGGTAGCATAGCATACCATGAACTGCATCGGGCAGTGGCAGAACAAGTCCCTGTTTCATGGGAAGAGCTTGGACAACCAATCGAGCGTTGGTTAGAAGTGAATGCCTACCCGTCTGCTGAGGGGGTGGCGGTTTATTTTCGTGATGTTACAGAGCGCAAGCAGGCTGAGGCAGAGCGGGAGCGGTTGCTGCAAGAGCTTGAGACCGAACGTACTCGGTTTGAAGCGGTTTTGCGACAAATGCCTGCTGGTGTGTTGATTGCGGATGCTGCATCTGGCAAGCTGGTTCTCGCGAATGAACAAGCCAAAGAGATTGTTGGGTACGGCTATGAACAATTGCTGGAACTGAACGAGTACGATCCCATCGTTTCATACATTCCACTTCGTTCTGATGGTCAGCACTATATTCATGAAGACATGCCCTTGGCGCGATTGCCCAAGGGGCAGTGGCTTCGCCAATCCCTTCAAACAGGTGAAGTGGTTTCTAATGAAGAAATGGAGCTACACCGAGAAGACGGTAGCCGCATTTTCATCAACGTGAACTCAGCACCAATTTTAGATAACCGGGGGCAGATTGTTGCAGCTGTTGTCGTTTTTCAGGATGTCACTGAGCCCAAACTTGTAGAGCAAGCGTTACGTGAAAGTGAATCTCGGCTACGAGGTTTAGTTGATGCGAATCTCATAGGCATAATTATTGGCGATTTTCAAGGCAATATTTTAGAAGTCAACGACGCTTGGCTAGCTGCTTTGGGTTACACGCGCCAAGAAGTTTTATCTGGAGCTGTAAACTTCCTTGAAATTACCCCACCGGAATTTCGGCACTTAGACGAGCAAGCAATGGCACAGATGAAGCAAGTCGGTAGCCATGCGCCGTTTGAAAAAGAATACATTCGTAAAGACGGCACTCGTGTCCCCGTCTTGATTGGAACTGCCTACCTGGGAGGAGCAGACGATTTAGGAATAGGATTTTTAATTGACCTGACAGAGCGCAAACGATTAGAATCAGAACTGCGACAGCGAGAGCAACAGTTTAAAATGGTGGCGGAAAATGCCCCAGATATTATTAGCCGAATTGATAGAGAGTTTCGCCATCTCTATGTCAGTCCTTGTGTAGAACTGGCGACGGGTATTCCATCAGAGCAATTTATTGGTAAGACCAATGCCGAGCTAGGAATGCCAGAAGACATCAACAGCATTTGGAATGACTGTTTGCGGCAGGTTTTTGCAACAGGTCAGGAACAGATTATTGAATTTAGTTTTCCGACTCCAAAAGGTCTTCGATGGTATCAGGCGCGTATCGTCCCTGAATTTGCAAGTGATGGTTCTGTTGAAACGGTACTGAGTATTGCTCGGGATGTTACTGATTATAAACAGGTTGAGCAGGCATTACGAGAGAGTGAAGAGCGCTTGCGGTTGGCACTAGCAGCAGCGCAGATGGTGGGATGGGACATGGATTTGAAAACCAATCGCGTGGTGTGTTCTCCGAATGCGCTAGAAGTTTGGGGTGTTCAAGAAGGCACAGGAGAAGACTTTTTTGCAATCATTCATCCAGATGATCGACACCGGGTGATACAAGCGGTTCAACGGGCAATTACAGGAGAACCGTCCTACAAGCAGGAGTATCGGGTGATCGCTCCAGACGGCGTTGTGCGCTGGCTCAACAGCGTGGGACGAGTTTATCTCGATGCGACTGGACAGGGAGTTCGCATGATTGGCGTTTCGGTCGATATTACAGAGCGCAAACAAATTGAAGCACAGCGCGATCGCCTTTTAGAACGAGAACAGGCTGCCCGTCGATCAGCAGAAACTGAACGCAAGCGGTTGCATGATATCCTGATGCAGTTGCCTGCCATGATTGGAATTGTGACAGGTCCGGATCTTGTGTATGAATTTGCCAATCCAACCTATCTGCAAGTGGCTGGGCGCACTCCAGACATTATCGGTAAATCGATGCGCGACGTTTTCCCAGAGCTAGAGGGGCAAATTTACTTTGACGTGGTCAAGCAAGTTTACCGCACGGGAGAACCGTTCGTTCGAGATGAGTTGCCGGCTTACTGGGATCGGAACGGCGATGGTGTGTTGGAAGAGGCATTTTTCAACTGCGTCGTCTTTCCGGCTTGGCGCGATGCTGAGGGAACAATTCAAGGAGTTTTGATTTATAACATTGAAGTCACGGAACAAGTGCGGGCAAGGCAACAAATTGAGCAACTGCTCGAAAATCTTCAAGACAAGGAGAGACAACAGCAATTCCTGATCGAATTAAACGACGCGATTCGTGCCATTCAAGACCCGAAAGAAATCATGTGGCAGGTTGTTCGTGCGACAGGACAACACTTCCAAGTGACTCGCTGTACCTACGGTGAAATTGATTCCACGCAGGAATACGTCATTGTCGATCGCGATTTTTGCAATGGTGTCATCAGCGTGGCTGGTAGTCACCACATGGATTCCTTTGGTTCTGAAATTATTGCCCAGTTGAAGCAGGGCAAAACAATCGTTGTGGATGATGTTGATGTTGATCCTCGTACTGCTGGAGTTGGGGTTGCTGCCTTTGACGCAATTCAAACAAAATCTCTCCTGTGTGTTCCCTTAGTGAAAGAAGGGCGATTTGTAGCATTGTTTGTATTGCACCATGTTTCGCCTCGTCACTGGACAGCAGACGATGTGGCGCTGATGGAGCGAATTGCTCAAAAAACCTGGCTAGCCGTGGAGCGATCGCGCGCAGAAGAGAAATTGCGCGAGAGTGAGGCTCATCTGCAACTGGCAGTGAAAATCGGACGTATGGGAACGTGGGATTGGGATATGCAAACTGGCGCACTGCTTTGGTCGGAAGGACACTTCACCGTGCTAGGTCTGCAACCGAATGAGTGCAAACCCACTTATGAAGTTTGGGCAAGCCGGGTTCATCCAGATGAGTTAGCTCAAACTGAGGCAAAACTTCAGCAAGCCATGCAAGGCTTGAAGGAGTATCACCACGAATATCGCCTGCGTTGGTCGGATGGCTCGATTCATTGGGTAGAAGCAAGAGGAAAATTTACTTACGATTCTGGAGAAAATCCTAAACACTCGATTGGTGCTGTCATTGACATCACAGAGCGCAAGCAAGTTGAACAAGAACGGGAACAGTTGCTAGAGCGAGAACGAATTGCCCGTACTCAAGTCGAAGCCGCACAGCGCCAACTGGCAACTATTTTTGAAACCTCTCCGGTTGGAATTGCGCTGTTAGATACAGAGCAGCGATTTCTCGCCATTAATGAAGCATTAGCCCAAATCAACGGATTAACTCGAGAGCAACACTTAGGACATTCAATTGCCGAACTCTTTGGTCAATCCGATCCGCAGATAGTTGAAGTATTTCATCAAATTTACGCCACAGGCAATCCCTTTATCTCACCTAGCTTTGCTGTCAACGTTCCCGGACGCAGCGATCGCACCCCCGGTTACTACAACGTTTACTATCTTCCGACAACCAACCAAAATGGTCAGGTAGAAGACGTTTTAGTGTATGTCATAGACGTGACAGAGCAACTACGGTTAGAGCGTGCCCAACGCTTTCTTTCGGAGGCGAGTGCAGTCCTTGCCTCTTCGCTCGATTACCAAACCACCTTGGAGCGAGTGGCACAGCTTGCAGTACCTGAGTTGGCAGATTGGTGTACAGTGCATATGGTTGAAGAAGATGGTTCAATCGAGCAGATTGCCGTAGCTCACACCGATCCAGGCAAACTCCAATGGGCGCACCAAATCAGAGATAAATATCCTCTGAACCCGGATGATCCTCGCGGTGCTGCATTGACATTGCGAACTGGGCAATCAGATTTGTTAGCTGATATTCCAGACGAGTTACTCGTACAAGCAGCCCGTGATCCAGAACATTTAGAAATTTTGCGCCAGGTTGGGTTCAAATCTGTGATGACAGTGCCACTACGAACCCAAACGCGAATTCTAGGTGTCATTTCCTTTGTTTCAGCCGAGTCTGGACTACAATACGATTCAATCGATTTGCAACTTGCAGAGGAACTGGCTCACCGTGCTTCCTTAGCGATTGATAATGCTCAATTCTACCGGGTCGCTCAACGCGCTCGTGCCAAAGCAGAAGCCGCTAACCGAGTTAAAGACGAATTTTTGGCGGTGCTATCCCACGAATTGCGATCGCCCCTCAATCCGATTCTGGGCTGGACAAAAATACTGAGAAGTAAGCGGCTAGACTCCACAAAAGTTGACCAAGCCTTAGAAACAATCGAGCGCAACGCCAAGCTGCAAGCGCAACTGATTGAGGATTTGTTGGATGTGTCGCGCATCCTCCAAGGAAAAATGACGTTAAACGTTGCGATCGTGAATCTAGCTGCAACAATTGAAGCAGCACTAGAAACGGTACGACTGGCAGCAGAAGCCAAGAACATTCAAATTCAGACCACACTCAATCCAATTTCAGGAACTGTTTCAGGCGATGCGAACCGCCTACAACAGGTTGTCTGGAACCTCCTTTCTAATGCCGTGAAGTTCACACCATCTAAAGGACGAGTCGAGGTACGACTGGAGCAAGTTGGCACGTATGCTCAGATTCAAGTCAAAGACACAGGAATTGGCATCAGCCCAGAGTTTTTGCCTTATGTGTTTGAATACTTCCGGCAAGAAGATGGCACAACGACACGAAAATTCGGCGGGTTGGGATTAGGGCTGGCGATCGTCCGCCATTTCACTGAACTGCATGGAGGAACCGTTGAGGCAGATAGTCCGGGACAAAATTTAGGGGCAACATTCACCGTCCGGCTACCGTTAAACGTCGTTGAGCAGAAGTTATCTTATTCTAATGACAGCCTGAAAGAAAGTGTAACAGACCTAGCAGGTATTCAGATATTGGTTGTGGATGATGATGCGGATATGCGGGATCTGGCAGCATTTATCCTGACGCAATCTGGCGCACAAGTTACAACCGCCGCTTCAGCAGCACAGGCATTAACCCTCTTGAATCAGTCTGTTCCCGATTTGCTACTGTGTGACATTGGTATGCCTGAAATGGATGGCTATTCCCTAATTCGGCAAATTAGAAAGTGGTCAGCCCGACAGGGAGGAAGCATTAAGGCGATCGCCCTCACTGCTTATGCGGGAGAAATAAACCAGCAACAAGCCTTAGCTGCTGGATTTCAGATGCATATCTCCAAGCCTGTTGAACCGGAAATGTTAGTGCAGACTATTGTCCAATTGCTTCATCCGATTGGGCGGGGCTAAATCAGTGTAACTGTAACCTTTCACTCAAGCGACTCTTGATAAAAGGTTTGCAGCAAATTTTCTAATTTCTCTTCCGGACAACATTCTATCAACGCTTCAAAAACCTCTAGCAATTTTGCTGCACTGTCTCCCAAGATTGGGCTCAATCCCCAAACATCCTGCACCCAGTCCTCAGGACTTGCATCTTCAAAAATAAGACGGTGTAAAAGCTGCTTGGCTTCTATTTTAGAGATAGGCATAAGTTTTATTGTTTTTAGAAAAAAAATCAATCAGGAGGTTGTTGATAAGTAATGAGCATTAGTAGTATAAAGCTTACAGAGCTTAACTTTTTGGTTTTTGGCTACAATTTTAATTTCAAGAACGGAAATAAAGCTTTAAACCTTGCCTGAATGATAGCTGCCGCATTTTGCTTCGATTATTGTTTTCCGAGAGTGACAAAACAGGGTTAGTCATATGATTAAGTCTTTGTTACTAAAAATACTCCAACAGCAATCATTACACAGCCAGCAGCAATGTTTATTCCTTTCCTTGTTTTAGAACTAATAAGCAATCTAGCTCTGTCCGCCATGAATGCATAACCAAGTTTTACACCGCTTACGGCCACTGTAGTAATCGCTATAATAATGCTGGTGTCAAAATAAGATACTTTAGAAAGATCAAGAAAAGCCGGAAAAAAACCAAGATAAAATAAGGTTGCTTTTTGATCGCCCAATGTAATAAACAGTCCAGTCAGAAAACTGGACAGCAAAGAGGTCTCTATAACCTCCTGTGTCTCCACCTCCTGAGATTTTGACCTGCATAGCCCTATTCCCAACAACATAAGATAAGCACCGCCAAGGTATTTTATTAGGACAAATAAGCTCCCCATCGTTTCAGCAAGAAGCGATAAACCCCAAATGGCTATTATTATGAAAATGATGTCACCAACCACTATCCCTATAGTTGTGAAAACACCATGAATAAATCCAGATGTAGCTGATCTTGTGGAGACAGCCAATACACTAACACTGGGAATAGAAGCCAGAACAACCATCGCACTGAATAATGCAACAATGGTGCCAAATGTCATACTGCTTTGCATAGGCATAACAACATTTTGCGTTTTATATGCGTTTTATATCAGATCTCATTCCTAGATGAACATATTTCAAGGCTTCAAAACTCCTCACTTCACCGAAACAGCTTTTGTTGAAGAAGGCAGCTATGCTGGAGGTAGAGGGCAGAAGGCTCAATCGGATAGGCGCAGCACCGAACCGATTGTAGACACAGTGTAGACGATAGCATTTTATACCCCATTGGCAGAGGTCAGACGGGACATAGGGTATTACTTGTTACCTTCAATACTTATTCTTCCCTTCTGCCCTCTGCCCTCTGCCTTTCCCAGATAAATATTTAGAAAGAGTTTTAGCATTAGCTTATCAATACTTCCAGAGAATATTTTAATTAAAAATTTTACTTTTTTGTGGATAAAGTTATTTATTCTCTCTGGAGCAGTAATTTATTTTATATTTAATCAAGTGCTATTTTATTGGAAATAAGCTGATTGATAATTTTGAGGATGCTTGATTTATTTTGTTTATGATTTCATCAAGTTTTGTAATTATCAGAGATATTTTTAAATCCTTATTAGTTTTTATTAGGAAATAAGGTGCGTTTTCCCTGAGTCCTAAATCAGAACAAAACAAACCTATCTATTGTTTAGATTAGCAGTTTCCCGTAGCCGTTCCACGTCGCGTATCGGTGGTGCGCCGAAGAGTCTTTTATACTCCCGGTTGAAGTGTGAGGCATCATCGTAACCTACTCGGTATGCAGCACTGGCAGCGTCCATATCTTCACCCAACATAAGACGGCGGGCTTCCTGGAGCCGTAGCTGCTTCTGAAATTGCAAAGGACTCATGGCGGTAACAGATTTGAAGTGGTGGTGAAAGCCGGATACGCTCATTCCCATCTCTCGTGCAATGTTCTCAATGCGAAGCGGTTGGTTAAAGTCTTTACGCAGACGCTCAACAGCTTGGGCGATGCGGTGAGAGTAACCACCCAGAACAGCAATTTGGCACAGCCGACCACTTTGTTCCCCCATGAGGAGTCGAGAGACAATTTCTCGTGTTGACGCAGGAGGAGTTGATTGAGACCATTACCCACTTGGCGTTTTACGCGGGCTGGCCTAACGCAGTAACCGCGATTTCCGTGGCAAAGGAAGCCTTCGAGAACAAATGACGCCCGAGCGAAGGCGCTTCTGCACCTTCGGTGGGTGCAAGCTAGACATTATAGATCGGTGGTTTCCTTCGTCTAAACAGTGCAGAAAATGTGGGCAGAAGAATGATAGATTAACTTTGCGAGATAGAACATTTGTCTGTCCGAATTGCGGACATACAGAACCTCGTGACCTTCATGGTTCCATCAATTTGGCAAATGCGCCTCAAGACAAAAGTAGTAGGGTAGGCTCTATCCGAACTGACGCCTGTGGACAAGTAGCAGCCGACTGCCTTGGATGAAACAGGAAGTGAATTTACCGTTTTGAGCAGGAATGCTCGACTTGAGTAGTTTTTATGGAGCAGAATCATGGACGATAATCAAGAACACAAAGATTTCAGTAGGGACGAAGAAACACTACTCGACGAACTCGGTATTGTCGGTGCTGCTCGCCGCAAATTCTTGGGGCAAAGTATGGCTGCTGCACTCGGCACCTTCGCCTTCCACCTGCTGGCTAAAGAGGAAGCCTTTGCCACGTTCGCCGCTTCGCCCGACGCCGTGTTCGCCCCGACCGCTGGGGTGGAAAACGCCGTTAAGGTCCTTTTGAAAATCAACGGCTCGACCCAACGCCTGGAAGTGGATTCGCGCACGGCGCTGCTCGACGCCCTGCGCGAAAGGCTTGGATTGACCGGCACCAAAAAAGGGTGCGATCAAGGACAGTGCGGCGCTTGTACGGTGATCGTTGACGGTCGCCGCGTGCTTTCGTGTCTGACACTTACCGCGAGCTGCGAGGGGAAAGAGGTGACGACCATCGAAGGGCTGGCTGACGGCGACAATCTTCATCCGATGCAGGCGGCGTTCATCAAACACGACGGCTTCCAGTGCGGCTACTGCACGCCGGGGCAGATCTGTTCGGCGGTGGCGCTTCTGCAGGAAGCCAAAAACGGTGACGCGAGTCATGTCACTAACAATTTGCGGACAAGCACCCAGAATTTAGAACTTTCTGATGAAGAAATCAGAGAACGCATGAGTGGCAACATTTGCCGTTGCGGCGCGTATCCGGGAATCGTTGCGGCAATCAGAGAAGTTCATTCCGGGCGCGAAACAGCCCAGGCCTGGCATTTCGCCAGCGATGAAGAAATCGCTGTTGCATTCAATCAGGAGGGCAAAGCCGATGAAATCGTTTAAATATTCCAGCGCCACCGACACAGCAAGCGCCGTTCGCACTGTTTCGGCTGATCAAACAGCAAAGTTTCTGGCAGGCGGGACAAATCTGATTGATTTGATGAAAGAATACGTCGAGCGTCCCAGCGAACTTGTTGACATCTCAGGTTTGAATCTGGCGCAGATTCGATCGACCTCGAACGGAATTTCTATCGGTGCGTTAGCGAAAAATACTGAGACGGCTAACCATGCGCTCGTCCGGCAAAATTACCCGCTGCTGTCAATGGCGATTTTAGCTGGCGCCTCCGCGCAGCTTCGTAATATGGCGACCAACGGGGGAAATTTGATGCAACGCACCCGTTGCCAGTATTTTTACGACATCGCTATGCCATGCAACAAACGCGAGCCTGGCAGCGGATGCGGAGCGCTTCAGGGGCTTAATCGCATTCATGCCATTTTTGGCTACAGCGACAAATGCGTGGCCACTTACCCTGGCGATATGGCGAATGCGCTTTATGCGCTTGACGCGGTAGTGAAGGTTCGCGGCACGAACGGGCAAGAACGCACAATCCCAATCCAAGATTTTCATCGCTTGCCAGGCGACACGCCGGAAAAAGATAACAATCTTGGACACGGCGAATTGATCGTCGCCATTGAAATGCCGAAAAATAATTTCGCCGACAAGTCTTATTACCTAAAAGTTCGCGATCGCGCTTCATATGCTTTCGCACTGCTTGCCGTGGCTGCTGCTTTAGAAACAAGAGGCAATAACATTAAACAGGCACGTGTTGTTTTGGGAAGCGTCGCGCATAAGCCCTGGCGTTCAGCCGAAGCGGAAAGAGTTCTGATCGGAAAACCTGCGACGGAAGAAACATTCAAACTGGCTGCCGAAGCGGCTCTCAAAGATGCGAAACCGCTTGAACATAACGGTTATAAAGTCGAACTCGGAAAACGCGCCATTGTTCTCGCTTTGCAGCGAGCGATGACGGGCGGTGCTGCGTAATTAGGGAGGATAAAAGAAATGGCAAGATACATCGGAAAAGAAATGAGCCGCGTGGACGGCGTCGCAAAAGTTACGGGTAAGGCTAAATACGCTGCGGAATTCAAGGTTCCCAATCTCGCTTACGGTTTTATCGTGACGAGCAGTATCGCCAAAGGCACGATTCGATCAATTGACACGAAGGAGGCGAGCCGTGCGTCCGGCGTGATTCACATCCTCACCCACGAAAATTACCCAAAACCTGCGCCGTCGGCTGCTCCGGAACTCAAGCCAGAGAGCAACAGAGATGTGCCTGATAAATCGTTTCGCGCTCTGCAATCGAATCAGATTTTCTTTAACATGCAGCCGATCGCGCTCGTGCTGGCTGAGACATTCGAGCAGGCGCGTTATGCCGCGTGCCTCGTAAAGGCGACTTACAACGAAGAAAAGCCGACGACCGATCTGGAGAGTTCCTTGGACAAGGCTGTCGCTATTGATCCGCAGCGTGCTGCCAGCCCACGGGACATCGTAAAACCGCGTGGAAATCCTGCGCAGGCTTTTCAATCTGCCCCCGTCAAAATCGAAGCTGAATACACGATTCCCATCGAACATCACAACCCGATGGAGCCGCACGCTGCGATCGCTTTTTGGGAAAACGATAAGCTAACGATCTTCGATAAAACGCAGGGCGTTTATGTCGTTCGCCAGCATTTAGCGACAAGCTTTAATATGCCCGTTGAAAACGTGGAGGTAATTTCGCCATTCGTCGGCGGAGCGTTCGGCGCATCTCTAAGACCGAATTATTACCCAGCATTGACAGCGATGGCGGCGCGCGTCATCAAGCGTCCCGTAAAAGTGGTTTATACCAGACAGCAGATGTATACGGGACACGGCTATCGCCCGCATACCTGGCAGAAAGTTTCACTCGGAGCCCAAAGAAACGGAAAGCTCACGGCAATCATTCACGACTCAAGGAATAATTCTTCAACTTTCCAAGATTGGGTAGAAAATACTACGGAATTTCCGCGCACGCTTTATGCTTGTCCAAATGCAGATACGCCGCAAAGAATCGTGAGAACAGACTTGCCAACTCCTGCCTCGATGCGCGCTCCCGGTGCGGTTTCAGGAATGTTCGCGCTCGAATGCGCGATGGATGAGCTGGCTTACGCGCTCAAAATAGACCCACTCGAATTACGGCTGATAAACTACACCGAAGTCGATCCAGATAGCGGGAAACCATACTCAAGCAAGGCTCTGCGCGAATGTTACCGACTTGGCGCACAAAAGTTCGGCTGGAAGAATCGCAAATTCGAGCCGCGTTCGATGCGGGACGGACGCTTTCTGGTCGGATGGGGAATAGCGACCGGAGTTTGGGGCGCGTGGCAACGACCGGCATCGGCGAAAATCACTTTGAAGTCCGACGGCACCGCACACGTAGCGAGTGCCACCTCAGACATCGGCCCAGGAACCTACACTGTGATGACTTTGATTGCCGCCGAATACCTCGGTTTGCCGATTGAAAAGGTCAAGTTTGAACTTGGGGACACGAAATTCCCGGAAGCACCGGTACAGGGCGGCTCATTTACCACAGCGAGCGTCGGCACAGCGATTTATGAATCGGCACAAAACATTAGACGGAAACTGTTGGATTTGGCTAACAAAGATGCGGCTTCGCCTTTCAAAACGGCAAAAATCGCAGATGTCGAGATGCTCGACGGAAAGCTGCAAATTAAAAACAATTCGTCACAATCGGTAGATATTTCCGAGTTAATGCGACGGAACAATCTGACCGAACTGGTTGATGTCCACCAAGCCAAAGCTTCACCGGAAAGAGAAAAATACGCGACCGGCGCGCATGGCGCGCAATTTGTGGAAGTCAAAGTTGACCCGGATGTGGGGATTGTCCACGTCACGCGCGCAATTGAAGTGACCGCCAGCGGCAAAATCATGAATCCGAAAACTTCGCACAGCCAGGAAATCGGCGGCGTTGTGTGGGGGATTGGTATGGCACTGCAAGAGGCGACTGAAATCGACCATCGTTACGGGCGGATCATGAATGCCAATTTGCAGCATTATCACGTGCCGGTTAATGCCGATATCTTGGAGATCGAAACGATATTCGTTGAGGAGGACGATAAAATAGTCAATCCGCTCGGTATTAAAGGCATGGGCGAACTCAGCATGGTCGGCATCCCGGCAGCGATCGCCAACGCCGTCTTCCATGCCACGGGCAAACGCATCAGAGACTTGCCGATTACGCCGGAAAAGCTGCTGTGAGTGAGGTCATTTGATGAACAAAGTGCAAGCGGTAGTCGAAGCATTCGACGCAACGAACATCACGGGGAACGGTAGGTGCTGGCAATAGTGGGCAGTGTGAAAGAGTCTTCGTACCGTCGCCCTGGTGCGCGGATGCTGGTCTGCGAAGCGGGCATCAGTACTGGGGGTAAAAGTAGCCAAGGCGAATTTTGCCGCCATGCGTCGTCTGAAAATCATACTCAGACTATGTTTCAGAAAAAAAATAGACTGTAATCTAAAAAGAGCGGATTTAGCAGACCAGATCCACTACTTTTATTCGTACCATTTCAACCCCTCTAATTTTTAGAACCTGAAACCCTTGTGACTACATGACAAAACCCTGTGCTAAATAACTTAGACTTTTATTGGTACAGTCAAAACAAGCTTTTTCTCCGTTTTGTGATGAAAAGAGCGATTTTATTTCTGTAACTCCTTCATGGCAAGCCTTTCAAGCTTTACGTGGCGGCAAAATGTGTCTTGGCTACTTTTACCCCTAATTATCCTCGTCAATTTTCCTTGAAGTCTGGAGTGGCGGGTTTTAGGCATTGGTTTCTGGATAACAGAACCGTTGATATATTCACAAGCAGGCTTTGTTTCTGGAACTTTCAAAAACTCCTCCAGAGTCAAGGCTTTAGACGATATCTCTACCATGTGATGCTGCCTCCAGAAGCCGACTTGAATGAGCCTTACTGTTTATTTTACGCTTCCGATGAATGAGTTTTGCCATCGGCAATGCCGTTATATTGCCGAAAGTACGATGACTTTCAAGAACGCCCTTTTCCAACAGCTTCAAGCTCTTTTCTAGTAGGATAATATCTGCCGACTCTTTAGCAATGTCTACAGCGGTATTGACAGAAATACCAATATCGGCGTTTCGTAGAGATGCAGCATCGTTCATGCCATCTCCTATGTAGCCAACTGTATGACCTTTGCGCTTCAGGATGCGGATAACGCGAGCTTTTTGCAGAGGTGACATTTTGGCAAACACTGTGGTGGTGTCTACGATATTTGCCAGTTCTTTATCTGTCATGCGTTCCACCTCACTACCCAGCACGGTATGGTGAACGTACAGCCCCACTTGTTTGCAGACTTTGCGAGTGACAATATCGTTGTCACCGGTGATCACCTTAACACGAACCCCATGCTGCTGGAGGGTAGCAAGCGCCTCTGCAGCACTATCGTTAGGTCGGTCGAGGAAGGCAAGATAACCCACTAATATCAGGTTATTTTCATCTTTAATTTCATACCTATCTTTGGGTGTCGAAACCTCTTTGTAAGCAACAGCAATCACCTGCAGCCCATCTTCATTTAGTCTTTGCGTCACTTGCAATACTTCTTCATACAGGGATTTGGTCATGGGAATAACCTGATTATTGGATTTGGCGTGAGTGCAAAGGCGAGCAATTTCTTCCACATCTCCTTTACAAATCAGGATGTCTTGCTGTTGGTGTTTCAAGACCACTGACACCCGACGACGAATAAAGTCGAAGGGGACTTCATCGACTTTGCAGTAGTCCTGTGCAGGTTTCCAAGTGGTTTTCAGTTCTACGTGCTTGAGTAAAGCGACATCTAGTAGGTTCTTCAAACCTGTATGGTAGTAACTGTTGAGATAGCCGTACTTGAGAGGTTCCTCGTTTTCTTGACCATAAATATCCAAACACCGATCCAAGATGATTTTGCCTTGGGTCAGTGTGCCTGTCTTATCGGTACAGAGAATATCCATCGCACCCAAGTTTTGAATAGCATTCAAGCGCTTGATAATGACCTTCTGCTTTGCGATCGCCCTCGCTTTACGTGCAAGGTTTGTTGTGACAATCATGTGCAGCATTGCTGGAATTAAGCCCACTGCGATCGCAACAGCAAACAGGAAAGTACCTGTCGAGTTTCCTTTGCCGATGTTGTTCATCAGAAACACGACTGGTACCATAACCGCCATGAAGCTAATCAACAACCACCTCAAACCATTGAACCCTTGTCCAAAGCTAGCTAATGCCCGTTTGCCAACCATATTCTTTGTCAGCATACCCAAGCAGGTACGGTTCCCCGTTGCTACCACAACTGCTGTTGCTGTACCACTGACGACGTTTGTTCCCATGAAGCCAACTGTGGACGTGTCCAGCGGATCTTTACTGTTGGCGCTGTGACTGATTGCCACCTTCTCAACGACACTGCCTAAAGTGTCGTGTTTCTCAAGGGGAAGGGTTTCCCCAGAAAGAACTGCTTCGCTAACATACAAATCCTTGGCACAAAGCAGTCGCACATCGGCTGGTATCATGTCTCCAGCACATAAGTGAACAATGTCTCCCGGTACCAAATACTTGATCGGAATTTCTTGACGCCGTTCGCGATTAAAGCGTTTGTCCCGACGGCTAACCGTAGCAGTGACACTCACCATTGCCTTGAGTTTTTCGACTGTTTGTCTAGAACGATACTCCTGCACAAACCGCAGTAATCCGTTCACCATCACCAGCAGCATCAGCACAATGGTTGTCTCTATATTCTTGGTTAGGTAGGAGACAATCGCCAGGGCAACTAGGACAAAGATGATAGAGTTCTTGAAAGAATTTAGCAGTAGGAAATACCACAATGCTTGTTTCTCGTAAGTAACTTCATTGAAGCCATACTCCTTGAGGCGATCGCAAGCTTCTGCTTCAGTCAAACCCTTACGTTTAGTATTAAGAGATACCAATAATTTTCCTAATTCGGTGTTTGCTTCTTCCACCACAGGCATTGATAGCCGTAGAAGCTGAGGCTTCTCGTGACGTGGCTTAAACAGTGAAGGTAAGGAAACTTGCATGGCTTCACCTCTATTAGGATCTCAAATTTATTCTTGAAATGCAGTTTTATAAATCAAGTTTTGTACAGTTATTTGTACAGTGTATTTTTTGTTTGCAAAAATCCGGTTTTTGGCTATTTGGAACCGCAGATGCACAAGAGAAGCACGCAGACAAATACAGATAAATTATCTGTGTCCACCCCCCTCATTCCCCCCGATGTATAGGGGGGGAAGACAGAGGAAAAACTTTTATTTATTGTCCATCTGTGGTTTTATATTCAAAAAAATTGAATCAGTGCAATCGGGAAGAGTGAACAGTTATCAGTGAAAAGGCATTTATACTGATAACTGTTCACTGTTTGCTGCGTACTGATTTGGTCAATTTTGATGTGAAAATTTGAAATTTAGCCACAACAAGTTTGCATCAGTTTATAATGCAGATTTCCTACTCCAATGCATCAGAAATCAGCCTACTTCATGCATCATAGTTGTGACAAAAGAACCGATGAAAAATACGTACTCCCCAACTCCTTGATATCTTTCTTAGAAGAACAAGGAACTGGCACTTATAGACTATGCAGTTGAAATTAAATTTTGCATTGTTCATCTCCTATTCTTGCAGTCGCCGTGCCCAGTGGCGACCAGAGATGAACTGCATGACTCAAACGAGAGCCACTAGGGGCAGATTCATCGCAGACGCCAACTGACCACCGCAGATACTATGGTCTGGGTCTTCGTCAGACAGTAACACTGTGGATTCCTGAATAGTAGTTTGGCTACTACTACTACCAGAAGCCTCCATTTAACCTTCCTCCTTGGGAAACTGTTTTACAATTTTGAATTGAAAGGTTAGAGACAAGAGGTCTAACCAAAAAGCATCAAGATAACACAGAAATATTTCTGCGTTTCTCATAGATTATGATAAGGAATTAATACTTACTAAGAGTATAGCAAAGACCTTTAGTATTAGGATAGTTACTAAAGAAAGAGAATATAGTTAATCTCCAGATATAACTTTAGTGTGATGAGGGTGGAGAGATTTTGGCTCAGTCTTTGAATAAAAAGGCAAAAAAGTCTAGCTAGGAAGATTCGGAAAATCAGTCCGCGCTTGATTAAACTGCGCTTCCATATCAGCTGTCCAGCCAAAAGCATTGGTAGCTAGAGATTTTAAATTCGTGTTGGCAGCTCCGCTCCAGAAATGCACAAATTCACCCCAGTTCATCTGGCGTGCATAAGTATAACCGTTTTTGGGGAAATGGTCAGATAACAACTGGAAAAACCTGTTTAACGTGGCACTTTTACCATGTTCGCTATAGATAGGATAGAACCAGTTTTTGAACCATTGGGTATTGGCTCTCGGGAAACCATCACGGGTGTTCATCATCAGGTCATACCATCTTTTAGCATCGCTGGTACGACCAAGACCAAGGTAGACATCGTAGATAAATATTTCCGCCCATTTACTGTCACGCCATATAGTAAAGGCCGGGGAGCCTAGTTTACCTTTTGAAGCACCTTCTACAATATGCGCTACTTCATGGGTGCATATATCCAGATCATTTCCTGTTCCGGTTGTCCAGGGACCGGGGCCTACATCAATTACATTACGGTAATCGTGACTGGCATCGAGCCAGGTAGATGGATGTCCGCCACTGTATTTATTAGTGTGATAGATGGCATACAACCTGGGATCGCTTCCAAATGTGCTGTAAACGCTTTTGGTGTAGCGCCATACTGCGGACATAAAGGAGAAAGGCCAGGTTACCAAACGGCTTACATCTTTGTCGAAGTAAACAGCTACATCGTTATCATGATAAACCAGCGATAACAACTCTTGATGTTCAAACCAGTGCTCTTTCCAGGTATCCGGAGGTGCTGCCAATACAGTCTGTGACAATCCACCACCAGATGCCCTTGTTTCCTGGCTGTCGGCATTATCTATTGGCGTAACATCTTTGCTGGAATTGCAAAGGAGTACTGCATCCATTGCTTCTGGTAAGCAAAAGTTTTGAGGAACTTGGGGAACATTAGTAGACATATGTTTCTCTTTAAATTGCAGATAATTTGAGTTAATTGACTATACAGTTCAGGCGATTGAATCCTTGGAAGTATCGCTAGATCAAGTGATGGACTACCGCAAGCTAGCGACAGAAGTTAAGCTTGGAGAGCCAATCAACCTATATTCTTGATAGATGTAAGCACGCACAACTTATGCGCTTTTCTTTGAGACAACCGACCTATCTCAACTGACCTTCTTTGAAATACTAAGGGATAACGTGCATAGTCAAACTAAATAATCCACTCACTCAAAAATTTTGCTTTTTCACCCCAATACTTTACAAAAATTCCATCACACAGCACCAGAACTATATTCTGCTGCGAGAGTTACCCTTACCTTTTTCGCTTATTTATTTATTTATTAGTTTTACTTATCTTAAGTTTTTCAACGAAGTTTCTAAAAAAAGTATCAAAAAATACGGTATTTGAGAAAATCATCAAATTTGCAGGTATCCATCACAGAGCGATTGCACAGGTGCCAGTGCCAAAGGCAATCGCAGAACTTTTTGATCTACTGACTGTACAAAAAGACCGGATCCGTGCATAACGTGCGCGTACGTGAGGGAAGCATTGTCTGTATCTGCGGATCAATTGCACTGCGGCGGCAAAATGTTTCAGCTATCTACAATCCACGTTTGATCGGACGCAGGGTGCATAAGTTGATTTCACTTACACCTACTTAAGAATGCAGCTATGAGGACTTATGTCCTCGCTAGTTCAAAACCCCGACTTTGTTGAGGTGATTTATGTAGAGATGCACTATGGCAAATTCCACACAATCAAAATTTTGGCGTAAGTTCTAATATTATAAAGTTTTGTAAAATGATGAAATTTCTGCAAAAAACTTGAGTTTTAGGTTGATAACACAATAGAAGCTAAAAGCAAAACGAACTATTAGCCGAATTGAAGCAATTGGTGTGGGAGGTTTATGGTTACGATGGGAGAAAACAAGTTAAAAACAAGTTAAAGGACGTAAGCGTTTCATCCTAGTTGACACATTAGGATTGCTGTTACCAGTTGATTTACAAACAGCCTCTAAAGCAGCAGGATAAGTATGACTAAAAACATCTACGCACTACTAGTTGGGATTGATACCTATCATCCAGTCTCTGTTCCCGCTATTTCTTCCTTAAAAGGTTGTGTTAACGACATTAAAGCTGTAAAAGCGTATCTCCGGGAACGGACTAAAGCGGACGAGTGGAAACTTGTAGAACCTAGTAATCTACCGTGGATACTTACGAATGAAAAAGCAACTCGTCAGGCGATTATCAACAGCTTTGAGCAGCACTTGTGCAAACCCGACCAAGCCAGTTCGCCAAAACGCGCTTTGCAGGTTGTTCAGCGTTTGGAACATATCGCGCGGTGGACTAACACGCTTGAACTGGAAAGCCCCGCCAGGACGCGGATTAAGCCAGATGATCTGAAGATGGAGATTGTCCTTAACACAAGCATTGCCTCTTCAGACGCTCCTAACGTCGCTACCGGTTCGCTATCAGAAGCGTCTGACATCCGCCGCTTGGAGTATGAGTATTCTAATGGTGCGTGGAGTCCACCTACTTTCTATGTCAGGCTGACTAACAACAGTAAGAAAACCCTCTATTGCAATGTATTAGACTTAACCGAGAGTTTTGCCGTGTCCGTTGCCTTCTTTCAAGACAGGACTAGCATGCGACTGCAACCGGGAGAAACCATTGAGCGAGAGTACATCGATTCAGTGGTGCCAGATGAGTTATGGGAACAGGGCATTACTGAACCCAAGGATAGGCTTAAGCTAATTGTTAGCACGACCGAGTTTGATGCAAGTTTGTTAGAGCAAGATGCACTGGACTTGCCTAGATTTACTCAATCGCAACGCTCCATAGAAACCGAGGAGTTGCAGCACCAAGGGATGCTCAACAGCTTGATGGCACTGCACCAGAAACCGCGAAATCTATCATTGAACAATTAAGCGATCGCGATTCTCATATTTGGGAAAAACCAGTCACATCCAATACTTTTAATCCTGTAATTTCTTGTATGACTGGTAAAACTGTTAACTTATGACAGAACGGATGATTCTACTTTTACAAACTAAAGGCAGGAAAATAAATGACAACACTCGACAAATCTTTATTTAGTCCTCTGCGGATAAACATCCCATTTTTGCTAGATATTGTTATAGTCTCAGACCCGGAACATATCAGAAAAATCGAGGATTCAGGGGCTGTTGACCGTTTGCACGTATACGACACTGCTTTGTTACCGTGGTGGGTAAAGTTTTTTTTCAGGGCTACCAAGTTCCATGATGATGAGCGCGACTTATGGTTTTTTCCCTTTGAATCGACTTCTTGTCCTAACTATGAATCGAGACGAGCCTATCTAGAGGAAAAAGTAGCAATAGGTTATAGCAGAGACGATGTTAAAAGAATTGCAGAACTGCTGAAGACAAATGCTTCAGATGAGGTTCTTGCCCATGCCATGGTTCAAGTAGTAAACCGCAGGTTCTTTGGGGAAGAGATTCCACTACCTATTACCCAAGCTGCCAAAAATACGTTACAGAATTTTGGTGAGGCTATCTTTCCGTGGAAATATAAGGGTGCAAGAAAATCGCAGAAGCAAATCATGGATTACTGTGTAAAGACCGTTGACAATAATGTCCATATCGTAGATGTTGGACATAATATCGGAGAGGTTGTTCAGGCTACAGCAGTGGCGTTAAGAACGTTAAAAGATAACTTAGAAAAGCCGCTCGAAGAAATTTTTACAGCATACGCTCCAACTCCCCAGGTGCCTCGGATAGCAGTCAAGGCGTCGAACTTTGATGGTCTTTTGTCATCTCCTATAACTCCAGGAAAGACAGTAGTGATACTGAAAGTGGGAAAAGCCGCTGCCAAGACCCAGGATCTATATTTTACGTTTGGCACTGGGAGTACAAACCGAGTCTGTATTTTTAAGGATTTTTTTCTTGCCTTTATGAAGGATTTGCAGAAAGAGTTGAAGGAAGCAAAATCGTAAAAGCATACTGAGAAGTTTCTCTGTTGCTTTGCACGCCCTAACAGCATCTTTGTTTAACGTTCACTAGCTTTTTTATTTAGGAGGATCGCAATGTTTGGAATTCCGTGGCATAAGTTACCTACTCCTCTTGCCCTTTTCCAACTGCTTCAGTTTCGCAATAAATTGCGGGAAGAAAACCTTCACGATACATCACAAATACCGAATAAAAGCGAGTTACCTAAGCCTGTTCCGAGTCCTGATGGACGCCATTTGCGAGCTCGGACTGTAGATGGAAGCTTTAATGACCTCGATCGCCCTGAGATGGGTATGGCTGGCACACGGTTGGGGCGTAATATACCCTTGAGCGATGCCAAAGTTGATCAGGCAAACCTACTAAAACCGAGTCCTCGCACTGTCAGTCAAGTATTACTGAAACGGGATAAATTTCATCCTGCTACTATCTTAAATCTCCATGCAGCTTCATGGATTCAGTTTCAAACTCATGACTGGTTTACTCATGGGGATAGTCAGCCCCCTGGTGAACCTGATAATAGCATCGAGATTCCCCTGGAACAGAATGACCCTTGGCGGCAGAAGTATGGATTTCTAAGGGTTAGAAAAACGATAGAAGACTCAACTCGTCAGGATGGCAATCAAAACCCTACCACATTTATCAACAAGGTAACGCATTGGTGGGATGCATCGCACATTTATGGCAGTGAACAGGAGACAGTTGACAGAGTTCGCTCTCATGTTGATGGGAAACTGCTGATTGATGAGGATGGCTTTTTGCCACTGAACTCAGATGGGATTGACCAAGTGGGCTTTCCGGGAACTTGGTGGTTTGGTCTGAGTATGCTGCATACTTTGTTTGTCAAAGAGCATAACTCAATCTGCGATCGCCTCAAGCAACGGTATCCTGATTGGACAGATGACCAACTCTTCGACCACGCTCGCCTGATTAATGCCGCTTTGTTGGCTAAAATTCATACGGTCGAATGGACACCTGCCATCCTGCCGCATCCTGCCACAGATATTGCCTTGAATGCTAACTGGTACGGGCTTCTGGGGAAGGATATTAAAAACCTTGTCGGGCGCATCGGCGACACTGAATTGCTTAGTGGAATTGTTGGCTCATCGACGGATCATCATACAGCTCCTTATTACCTCACTGAAGAATTTGTATCCGTTTATCGGATGCATCCTCTAATTCCAGACAAGTTTAATTTTCATTCGCACAGGGATGGCCAATTCCTCGCCGAGAAAGACTTCCAGGAAGGCTTCGGGAGACGAGCTCGTCCCCTGATGCAAGAAGTGGCAACGCCGGATTTGTTTTACTCATTTGGCATCTCTCACCCTGGAGCAATTACGCTGCATAATTACCCCGCCTTCCTGCGAGAACTCAGAAAAGAAGATGGTGAAATATTTGATTTGGCGGCTGTTGATATCCTGCGGGACAGGGAACGGGGCATTCCTCGCTACAACCGTTTTCGGGAAATCATCGGTCGCGGTCGGGTCAAGTCATTTGACGAGATTACCAGTAATAAGCAATGGGTGAGCGAACTGCGCGAGGTCTATAACAATGACATTGACAGTGTCGATTTGATGGTCGGTCTGTTTGCCGAGGATTTACCAGAAGGCTTTGGGTTTAGCGATACGGCATTTCGTGTCTTTATTCTGATGGCATCTCGACGGCTGAAAAGCGATCGCTTCTTTACCAATGACTACAGAGCTGAGATTTATACCCAATTCGGTCTAGATTGGATTGAGAATAACTCAATGCTCAGTGTTCTTCGCCGTCACCATCCCGAACTGGCACCCGCTTTTGTCGGTGTAGATAATGCTTTCAAACCCTGGCGTCGATTGGGAACATCTGCCTAATACTCTTGAGACTCCTACAGTGCTAATCTGTAGGAGTATCAATTGTACGTAAGTTAGGCTCTTAGCGGAACTTAGACAAAAAACACCCAGAAAAAAGCCTCAAATCTATATACAGAGAGACTTTGACATCGTTTTCCTTAGTTTGTTGATATATCTGGGTTTGGGCCATTTTTGGGCATTTCATGTATTTCCCTTACCCTGCATGGGTTTGAGGCTTGTTTCTCCCTCAAAAATGTTTAACACTGATTCCAAATCTACTGCAACTTTAATGTAAATTTTCAAAGTTTGCAGCATTGACAAATCAGCTAGAACGTGTATTTGTGCAAGTTTTGCGATCGTGCGATTGGCTTTGCCACTGCCCCTTGGGCAATCGCCCCTTGAGGATCAATATCCTCAGAAAGGCAAAGCGTTAGGAATAACCTCCATCCACGGTATAATACACCTTTGATTCACTCCCAACCAAGACGCAGATAGCTGTTTCCCCAATCCATTGTGACAATCCACTTGGCGACGTTTACCGCTTTGCACAACCTGCTGTCCTTGAACAAATGAACTACCCCGTCGCGTAGGCGGACGGGGTTTCACCCGGTTCCGCCACGTGGCTGGATTTTTGTCTCCTCGCTTGCCCAAGTTGCTTCATTGATCCGGTATTCTTTCGTTTACTGGTCTTTGAAGTAGAGCCTAGACATCCGAGACTATCGAGGCTAGTTCCTAACCCCGGTTGTTGATTGATAACAACGTTATACATCACCATTGCACTACCCGCATCACGAGGCACTTCAAATCCACAATCTGGGCAAGCATGATGACGACTTGACAATTCTGCCCAACATGAGTGAATTGCTCCGCATTTTGGGCAACGTTGAGATGGCTTGATATCCTTAGTAGGTAGCATAATCATCAATCCACCCTTTGCCTCAATCTTGTAAGTCAGCATCTTGTTGAGAGTGCCAAACCCGACTGAGAGGATGGACTTATTGAGCCCTGCTTTTTGCTTGTTTCGTTTGCTACCTTTTTTCGCTTTTTTCGTCATCCCCTTCGTATTAAGCTGCTCAGTTACGCCGATGTCATAACAACTTGCAATCTCTGACGTAATTTTATGCTGCCAGTCCCGACGTTGAGTTCCAGCTTTGCGTTGCAGTTGAGCAACTCGCTTATTCGCCTTCTTCCAACGTCGAGATGCCTTGACCTTGTTGTTACGATTAGGGGCTTGCTTGCGTCGCAGTTCTTTAGACGCCTTCTTTATTTTCGCTTCAGTCTTCTGGGTAAAGCGCGGATTGGATATCTGTTCGACATTTTTCCCGTTATAGGTTGTAATTGCCGTTTCGCATCCCAAGTCAAAAGCAACGATTGAGTTGTACGCTAACTCGGATTGGGAGCCGCTTAAAGTCACAGCGTCGGGAAGCTCAACCGTAAAAGATGCAAACCACTGTTTTAAACCGGGTTTATAGACGATAGTAAGTGTGGTAGGTTTTCCCCACCGCTTGGCTTGACCTCGCATCTTTATTTTGACGCCGAGATCATTGAGGTTCACGCTACCGTGCTTACCGGATGTATTGGCTTTCCATCCCGACGTTGCAGGGTAAGTCCAACCTGAGAACTTACGGATTGATTTGAACTTGGGCTGTTTTCGCAGTCCCTGAAAGAAAGCGTTGTACGCCAAATCAACTCGCTTTACCGTAGCCTGCAACGCTTGAGAGTGAAGGTAAGCAAATTCAACCCACTCTTTCTTGTAAGCAGGTAAACAGTTTTGCTGTTCCAGGTAGGAGACTGATTTGCGATTCGCCCTCCATTCATATTTGCGGTGAGCAATACAGGCGTTGTACAAGTAGCAATGGTCGCGTCTTGCTTGAAGTAATTTGGCTTCTTGCTGTTTATTCGGATAAAGACGGAATGTTTGTCTACGAACTGCCATGTATTACTCACCTCCTTTGCTATATTATAAAGCGTATTGCTTTACATTAGGATATTTATAAATGGCAGAGGGTAAAGATATTGTAAATTTTAGGGTGACGAAAAAAGAGAAAGAGATTCTCCAGGAATATTCCACTTTAACCGGGAGAACACAAACTGATGTTTTTAGAGAGTTTGTTCGTTCGTTGCAACAGAAAGTGGCAAAGCTAAGGGCATCGAACCCTTAGCTTTGTCCCGCTATTCATCCCCACCCTGTAGAGGGATGGGGAATTTCGCGGGTTAAGTTAAAAAGAATGTGGCGAGCCTCCGCGCATAAGGAGCAACGCTTAAGCCTTTGAAATGATGAGTGGACAAGCCAGAGGTGCCCCGAGTAAGGCTAAACAAGTCACCCGAGCAGTATTCATAAGTTTACATTTTAGGATTTAATATGAACCATTTGACATCGAAAACCTCAAGTATGAAAGCGATGGTATTAGGCGACATCGCTAAGCTAGAGTTGCGTGAAGTACCGCGCCCTGTGGTGCAGCAATATGAGGTTTTGGTACGTGTGTCAGCAGTAGGATTGTGTGGCACGGACTTTCACATCTTTTCTGGGCAAGCCAACTACAACATTAATCAGCGAGGAAAGGCTATTCCACTGGTAGAGCAGCCGCAGATTCTAGGTCACGAACTTGTTGGTATCGTTGAAGAAGTAGGGAGCCTAGTTAAAGATTTGCATATAGGCGATCGCGTCGTTATCGATCAGGTGTTGAACTGTGTTAGCCGACGGCGACAACCGAAGTGCGAATACTGTGCCAGTAGCGACTCCCATCAATGTCAGTTTTACGCAGAACATGGCATTACTGGTTTACCGGGAGGACTCGCGGAATATATAGCGGTTCCTGCTGTAAATGTCATACCCATTAATTCTGACTTGGAAACTATCGCCGCTGTTCTCACAGAACCCCTTGGTTGTATCAGTCACGCCTTAGATAGGGTGACACGCTCCCGCACCCGTTATGTAATTAATGCTGAAGATATCGATAAACGAGTGCGGTCAATTCTGATTTTTGGTGCTGGTCCTGCGGGGCTATTATTCATTCAATATCTGTACAAAGTCCTAAACTATGATGGCTTGATTCTAGTCAGCGAACCGAATCAGCGAAAGCGGGAATTAGCCTCTGGCTTTGGTGCAGAGGTAATTGACCCTCAAGTAGTCGATTTAGCCGAAGCTGTGCAGGAAAAGACTAATGGACGGCGAGTAGAGTTTTTAATTGATGCTTGCGGTGCTGGTTCCGTCTTCAGAGATATGCCTGTCTTAATCCGCAGACAGGCTACAGTTCTACTCTACGGGTTGGGTCATGCAGGTGTAGATTTGAGCGTACTGAATAACTTACAATTCATGGAACCAACGCTGGTTGCTGCCCTTGGCGCATCAGGAGGGTTCCGCAGCGACGGACGCCCATGTACCTACGATAGAGCACTTGGCTTGCTGGCAGCCAAGCAGATTGAGGTAACTTCGTGGATTACCCATCCTTACCAGTCCCTGGAAGCTGTGCCTCAAGCTTTTACTAGCGATCACCTAGAACCCGATTATATCAAAGGTGTAGTAGTGCTATAAAGTGTCTCAGCTAGTGTTGAGAATTTGAGGAATCCCTGCCTTTGGGGATGAAAGGCAAAACGCGATCGCCCTTCCTTCGTACTGCTGGAAGCGATCACAATAATGTCTGGCAATATCTTTAGAAGTACTGAATCAAGGAACCAGTAAAAGCTTAAGAAAATACTCTGGGAACGCACTGCATCAGCAGGAAAGTAATAGCTCCCTCCTATTTCAAGCGCGATCGCCTTGACGTGACACACACTCAACATTGCTCCCTCAATGGGAACAGCGCCAAGATTCCGCCAAATTCGCTAACTTATGTGCGAGATCTGGCATACATTGAAAACCTTAATGCAAACTGGCTCTTATTAACCAAGACTCTTTAATTTATTTGATGCGATTTCTTTTTGTCCACGTGCTTTATCTTTTACCTGTCCCGCAATATAGGCGCCATTGATACACCTATCGAGGAGTTTAATTGCTTCATGGAGTTTTTGTTTGGCAGTATCCTTATCCGGATCTGCATTGGCTTCAGCTATGAGCTTTTGAGCTTTTGTTACTTCCTCTGAGCCTGCTTGTTTATAGTCTGGCATAATTTTAACTTTTTTCTATTTTTTCTATTTTAATATAAAAATGATATTCAATATTATTATTTTTTATCACAAAAATAAATTTGAACTAACTTTGATTACAAATATCAATTTTACGGGGAGCGTTTTTAGACTTAACATAGTTCTGGAGCAAACTACAACTTTGTCTCAACAAATCATCTAAATTTAAGTTCCAAGTAATCAATTTTTCACTAAAATCAGCTGAAGCAATGGTTTTACTGTCAGGACTGAAACTGAGATCAAAAACTGACTTATCATGTCCTGGTAGCGTTTGCAACGAACTATCATCCCCCTTCCAATCCACCTTCCAAAGGTTGATTGTTGCATCGCTACTTGCTGAAGCTAAAATTTTACCACTCGGACTAAACTTAACTCTATAAACGCTTCCTCTGTGACCTCGAAAAACCTTGGAACGCTGACCAGTGACATTCCAAAGTATTACATTCCTGTCAGCACTAGCTGAAGCAATCATCTTGCCATTGGGACTGAAACTTATAGCCAAAACTCCTTTTTGGTGTCCTTCAAAGATTTTAGGCGATGTTCCATTCAAATGCCAGAGTATGATTTTTTTGTCATCACTAGCTGAGGCAATAGTTTTGCCATCCGGGCTAAAGCTAACGCTCATAACTCTATCAGTATGTCCTGGAAATTTTTTGAGTAATTTCCCATCCCTCAGACGCCAGAGTTTGACTGTATAGTCAGCATTAGCTGAGGCAATAGTTTTGCCGTCAGGGCTAAAACTCACATCCAAAACACTCTTTGTATTTTCTTGCATAGTTTTGATTAATTTTCCCTTCAACTCCCAGATTTTTACAGTTCCATCCTCACTAGCTGAAGCAATTTCTTGACCGTTAGGACTAAAGCTTACTTTTGATATTCTCTTATCATGCGCTTTCCAAAACCACAAAAATTTGCCATTCCTTTGCCAAAGCCTTATATATCCCTCGTGATCTCCTGAGACAATTTTTTGACTATCTGGACTGAAACTAAGGCTACTGCCATAAAAGTTTTTTGTAGGCAAAACAATACCCTCAATGCTCCAAATTTTAACAGTTTGATCTTCACCAGCTAAAGCAATCATTTTGCTGTCGGGGCTAAAACTAACCTGATTGGCAAAGCTGCCTGGATATTGGAAACTATCCAGCAGTTTACCGTCTTTTCGTCTCCAGAGATTTACACTACCATTTTCACTGGTAGAAGCGATTATTTGGCCGTTCGGACTTACATCTAAGGAGCGAACTATATTATCATGTTTCATAGAGGGAATTTTGAGTGGTTTACCGTTTATATCCCAAAGCTTTACAATTCCATCTTGGCCAGCTGAAGCAATAGTTTTGTTATCAACAAAACGCATTCCATAAAACGCGTAGCTATCTTTAATAGAGTGAATGAGTTTGCCGGATTTTATGTTCCAAATATTGATATGGTTATCCCAACTAGCTGAAGCAATAGTCTGACCATCTGGACTAAAATCCAAACCCTTGACTTGATCTGTGTGCTTGGGTAAGAAAGCCTTGATTAGTTTACCATCCAGACGCCAGAGCTTCACCGTATAATTCTTTATGCTAGCAGTTGCAATGCTTTGGCAATCTGGACTTAAACTAACGGCTCCAATCTTTTCGTTATCTTTAATAGAATTACGCAATTTAAAAGTGCCATTAGGCTGACGCTGCCAGACTTTTGCCGTATTATCATCGCTAGCGGAAACTAAGATATGATCATCACGATGACAAAACTTAACACTAAAAACTACATTCTGTTGATTTGGGAGTGTTTGGAGTAATTGACCATCGCGCCTCCATAATTTGATGGTATTGTCCTTACTCGCTGAAGCAATTGTATTACCATCCGGACTGAAACTCACACTCATAACACTCGCATTATGTCCTTCCAATCCATTGCGTTCTCTGACTTTGTAAATCAACTGCTGTAGGTTAGTTACAACTTGAATCTTAGTATCTTCACCAAGCCAAGGTAAATTTTGCTTCAGCGTTTCTCCAGCTTTGACTCCTTCTACCAGTGCTTCTAACTGTTTGTTGGAGGTCAAGAGTACTCTGGATGAAGCCCTATAAGCTTCGAGAGTCTGCTTCAAGGCATCTATCGACTTATTAAATGCGATAAGGGTAGCACTACTCAACACGACAAATGCCCCAATAACACTACCCCAAAGCAGAATCGTGTTTTGGCGCTTTTTTCTGATACTTTGCTGCACAAACTCAGCTTCTAATGTGTTGAACCAGTTGTTAGTAGAATTGAGTACCTGCTTCAACAAATCCAAGCGTGGATCGGCATTCCACAGAAACTTTCGTTTTTGCTGACTTTTCCACTCCAAAGCGGCAGGTGTCAGCCGCCGTTGTAAAATTAAACTTTCCTGTTCCTGTTGTTTCCAACTCAGTAGCTTTTGCCATCCCCGCACTAAAACATCATGGGCAGGCTCAACATACTCCTGATTCTCTATATCTCGTCCTTTCACCAACAAGCGAGCAGCAACAAAGCGCTCAATTACTTCCTTGACTCGCGCATTTTCTGGCTGTGGATACTCTAGTTCAGTACATAGCACTCGTCTGCGAGCCAACTCACCCCCACCCACTGCCACCATCCGCAGCATAGCATGGCGCACAGTTCGCTCGTATGCTGAATCGCGCTTCTTCAACTCCTCATATTCACAGTCCGCTCTTTGGGTGAGACTTCGCGCCACTCCCCCCAGTTGTTCATAATCTTCCTGAGTAATCGCCCGATTATTCCGTTTGCCTTGTCTGACACTTTTGATGTACTTGAGATAAAGCTCACTTAAGGTAAAAGAGAGTAGGGGCAGCGCTCCTGGCATCTGCACCACTTCATCAATCAACTGATCTACCAGCTTTGGCGGCTCGAAATACATCACCTTGGCAGAGGCGGGTTCCACAATGGCTTGGCGTAATTCCTCCCGCGTCATCGCCGGGACAATAAATCGCGCCCCACTCCAATAAGGTTCTAAGACAGTCTCCCTAAGTTGGGGTTCAAAGTCGCTTCGCAGCGTCAGCACAATCCGTAACCAATCGGGAAAGGCTTTGAGTGCCCTCGCCAAACCATTGAGGAACATCTCCCGTTCCGTGTCACTCCGGCAGAGGGTGACGACTTCTTCAGATTGATCGATGACTAGCAGCAGCTTGGAGTTGGGATGAAGATTTCTCCAGGCAGTTAAGTTCATAGACAAATTCTGCAAGCCTTGTTCATACCACTGGCTGTTGTCGCTACTGTTACTCACGTGGCTAGGAATCGCAAAAACGGGTAAGTTTTCTCGTTCCAGTGCTTTATTCAATGCGTTGAACGGGGACTCTCCCGGACGGATGGGAGGCAGGATGCGCCAAGAGTCTTGATTTTTCTTGAGCAGAGGAATTAATCCCGCTTTGACTAAGCTAGATTTTCCCGAACCGGAAGCTCCCAACACTACTGTCAACGGATTTGTCGTGACGAATTCTTGGAGTTTTTCAGTTAACGCTTTTCTGCCAAAAAACTTGTCACTGTCGTTTTCTGCAAATGACTCTAAACCCTTATAAGGATTGGCATTTTCATCCAAAGGAGGGGCTTTGTCTAATTTATTTGGCTCAAAACTAGGGATGGGAAAGATATACTCGCCCTTGTCATGACGTTTGAGTTGGGACATTCCTGGCGTCTGTTTGGCACTTGTCTTGCCCAACTCGCCGTGGATGTACAGGTATAATTCTGTGGCTGTAATAACACCGTCACCGATGAAATCGGCTGCTCCAGAGAGTCCCTTGAAGAGCAATTCGGCAAAGGGAGAGTGTCCCTCATGCTCGCTGCGCTGTCCAAAACGATACAGGTAATCGGCAGCTTTCTCGTCATCAGCAGCAGAGGTAATCACCTGCTGGGCACAACCTGAGATGAAGCGCTCGTAACGTTCCCGATACATTTTCTGCGATCGCACCACCTGTCTTTGTCCTGCCCAACGAAATGCCCCAGCAAAGCAGCAGTCAAGGATGACTAACAAATGACGGCATGGCAGTGCCAGTAGGGCATCGTGCAGCCGCTTCATCGGCAACAAACTGCTGTCGTTATCCATCCGCGCATCTTGGGGCACCAGAAAGCCCGCCGGACCATCGGCGTTGGAGAGTGCATCTAAGGCAATGCCATGTCCGGCAAAGTAGAACAACAGTCGGTCATCGGGGTGAAGTTGGGTGGTAGTGCGAGACGCTCCTAACGTCGCTACCGCTTCGCTATCGGAGAATGGGAGTGTCTGCTGCTCAAAGGCAGCAAAGAGTTCCTTGAGATGGGTACCCGTTGCATCCTCATCCAACAGTCGCAGGACTTGGTATTGGTATTTGGTTTCTAGGGTATGGGCGATTTCTATAGCGTCATTGACTGCGGTTTTGAGTTCTGGAATGCCATTGACGTATTGATTAATGCCGATGACCACTGCCAGACTGCGTTTGATTTCTGCCATAAATCCAATGCCCCTTCTTGAATAGCAGAACTTCTCAAAAAAAGCGATCGCTTCAATCATGCTAACGTTTGGGCGATCGCTCCATTCATTCTTTTCTTAAAAACTATTCACTCTACTGAATTTTTTAGCTTTTACAAAAAATACATTAATATTCCTGGCTTAATCTGCAAACAGACCCAGAGTGATACTCTACGGGGTTATTCGCCAGTTACCAATTAATATAAAATGAATGGTACCCAGTATCCGGGGTGGCTTCCCTTGTCCTTGGTGATGCGTTAGCGTTCGCGCAGCGTTCCGAAGGAAAGCTTAACGAAGTTATCGCCCCTCCAAGCGATTTGAGCCGTCTTTCGAGTAAAAGCTTTCTGGAGTCCGCTTCATCCCATCTATACCTATGCCTGAGTTTAAAAGCTAGCACAAACCACTATCAGTAGAATGGTTAATCACAACCGATTAGTAATAGGAATCGACTGTAGTACAACGGCGTGTAAAGCGATCGCCTGGAACAGAGAAGGAAAAGCAGTAGCCGAAGGACGAGCAAGTTATCCCCTATTACAACCACAAGCAAATTGGTATGAGCAGGATGCAGCCCAATGGTGGCATAGTACTTGTAGTTCTATCAAACAATTGCTCAGTCAGATAGATACTAAACAGGTAGAGGCTGTTTGTATCACCCATCAACGCGAAACTTTTGTAGCTGTTGACCATGAAGGTAAAGCCGTTCGCAATGCTATTGTCTGGATGGACAAACGCAGCCATCAGCAAGTGAATTTTTTGGCAGAGAAAATCGGCACAGAAAAAATTAACCAACTGACGGGTAAACCAAATGCGATGACTCCTTCTCTACCTAAAATTATTTGGCTAACCCAACATGAGGTGGAAACTGTTAGCCGCACCCATAAATTCTTAGACGTTCATGGCTATTTAGTATACCAGTTGACCAAAAATTTCCGCACTAGTTTAGCTTCTGCTGACCCAATGGGAGTCATAGATATGCAAGCTAATACTTGGGCAGAAGATTTACTTTCTTGTTTAGGACTACAAAAATCACAATTTGCCTCCTTAGTACAACCAGGTTCGATAATTGGCTATGTCAATGAAATTGCAGCAGCAGCAACAGGATTACCCTGCGGTTTAGCCGTAATTGCTGGTGCTGGAGATGGTCAGTGTGCAGGCTTGGGTGCAAATGCTATTGGCAATAACCGCGCCTATCTCAACTTAGGCACTGCGGTTGTCAGTGGCATCCAAAGCAGTGATTATCTGGTAAATCCTGCCTTCCGTACTATGTATGCGCCCATTCCTAAATCTTATTTTTTGGAAACTGTGTTATTGGGCGGTGTATTCACGATTAACTGGTTTGTAGAAAAATTTGCCAACGATTTGCGCTCTTCTAATTTGAACCTCACTCCAGAAGAAATTTTGGAAACGGCGGCAGCAAAACTACCTCCAGGCGCAGATGGGTTAATGTTAGTACCTTACTGGAACCATGTCATGAATCCCTATTGGGATGCTAGCGCCTCTGGTATTACTATCGGTTGGACAGGAACACATGGACGAGAACATCTTTATCGGGCAATTTTGGAGGGGATTGCTTTTGAACAAAGACTTGTAGGGGATGCAGTAATGGCAGCAATGCATCAAAGGTTTAGCGAGTATGTAGTTATGGGTGGTGGCTCTCAAAGCAATCTTTGGTGTCAAATTATTGCTGATATTACGGGTGTGCCAGTGGTGCGTTCTACAACTACGGAAGCCACTTGCTTGGGAGCGGGTATTCTCGCAGCGGTAGCAGTGGGGTGGTATCCTGATATTAATATTGCTGCTTCATTGATGACGGGTACTGGATCACGTTTTACACCAAATTCCCAAACCCAAGCTATTTATGAAAAACTCTACACTCAAGTCTACAAACCATTATTTCCTACCTTGCAGTCATTAGTGCAGCGATTGACTGATTTAACTCAATTTCAAAAAAACTAGTTAGGAATTACAAGCAAAATGGCGCGAATTTTAATTTTGGGTGCTGGCGTGATGGGAACTGCCTTAAGTGTCCCTCTTACTGATAACGGACATAGCGTTAATTTAGTCGGGACGCACCTAGACGATGATATTATTGCCAAGTTACAAGCGGGTTATCCCCATCCTCGTTTGGGTGTCCAGGTAGGAGAAAGTGTTACACCTTATAGCTATAACGAATTGAATGAAGCCATAAAAGGTGTAGATTTAGTTGTCATTGGCGTTAATTCTCACGGTATAGAATGGGTAGCCCAAGCCCTCAGTCCGGTATTGTCAGCTGAAATTCCTATCTTGGCTGTCACGAAGGGATTGGCGGGTGATGGCGAAAAGTTATCAATTTTGCCTGACGTTCTGTGCGCTAATTTGCCAGATAGTATACGTGAGAGCATCCAAATTGCTGCTATTGGTGGTCCTTCCATTGCTCAGGAATTAGCAGCCCGTCGCCATACTTGCGTGATGTTTACCAGTACAAATCAAGCTTTATTGTCACACTTAGCCCAGTTAGCGCGTACTTCTTACTATCACATTTGGACAAGTACCGACATTATTGGCGTTGAAGTGTGTGTGGCACTGAAAAATGTCTACGCCCTTGCTGTTGGCTTAGTTATTGGCTTTTTAGAAAAAGCAGGTAAAGCTGTCAATGATGCAGAAATGCACAATTTGGCGGCGGCTATCTTTGCTCAAGGTATGTGGGAGACAGCCTACTTAGTAAACAAGATGGGAGGCAAACCCGAAAGCGTCTACAGTCTTCCTGGTTGCGGCGATTTGTATGTAACCTGTCAAGGTGGTCGTAACAGCCGTATGGGTCGTTTGTTGGGTTTGGGTATCCCCTACAGCCAAGCTAAAGCCGAATATATGCCAAATGATACTGTTGAGGGTGCTTCCTTAGCTTTAGCAATTGGGCACACGGTAGAAAATCTGATTGCCAGAGGAGATTTGGATGATATCGCCCTACCTTTATTACGTACTATGATTGATATTGTCTGCCATAATGCCCCGGCAATTATTCCTTGGGAGAGATTTTTTGCTCAATCTCCATCCCCTACCATTTGACTTTGACTATCTGTACAAGCTATGTTCTTGGCACGAACATTCGTAGCTATGTCATTGGTGAGCCAGTTTACATTAGTGAACTACCCAACGCTGACCCTATCGGGTACAGCGTGGGCTTCTGTACTCATAGGCGAGTGCCGCAAATGAGACTTTCGCCCCATCTTTGGTCTTATCTCCCCTCCTACAGCTCCAGACGGCTGAACCTTCCGCCAATAGCCATCTGATTCCTTCTGTTCTAATATTGATGGCTGCATTGCCATCACGATCATCATGAGTACCGCAATGAGGACAAGTCCAATCCCTCACCTGTAGCGGCATCTCACCCATCTGATAGAAACAATTAGAACAGAGCTTGGAACTAGTACAATACGGCGCAAGTTTAGATAGGGTTATGCTGCCAAAAGCTTACCCTTAAAAGTCCATTGAAAAGGACGAGCTAACTTTTGGTTAAAATAGTCAATGAAATTCAATATCTGCTGTTTG
>Ga0209902_100219_pt1 | contig 91947 bp, 82 predicted proteins | sample FECB27metaG_FD_188304 | JGI IMG/M metagenome (GOLD analysis project Ga0209902, IMG submission 188304) | Cyanobacterial communities from the Joint Genome Institute, California, USA - FECB-27 (SPAdes) (version 2) | ecosystem: Environmental > Aquatic > Thermal springs > Hot (42-90C) > Microbial mats... | reverse complement strand
CAGTTGCCTGCCTCGCCGATCCATATTCCAGAAAGGCTTATGCGTCTTACACAAAGGCGCCGGAGGCCTGAGGATAGCGCTCCACGAGCGCGCGCTTGAGCTTCTCGAGCGCGCGGTTCTCGATCTGGCGCACGCGCTCCTTCGAGATCCCGAGCCGGTCGCCAAGGAATTCCAGGGTCACCTGCTCGTCATCGAGGCGGCGGGCGCGCAGGATCCGCAGTTCACGTTCGTTGAGAACTTCAAGGGCCTGCTGCAGCCAGCGCACGCGGCGCTCGGTGTCGATCGAGTCGGTGACGGTCTCGTCCGGCAGCGGGCTGTTGTCGACGAGAAACTCGACGCGTTCGGCGGAGTTCGATGAATCGGCGTCCAGAACCGGTGCATTGAGCGAGGTGTCCGGTGCGGACAACCGAGCGTCCATCAGCGCGACGTCGGCTTTCGACACGCCGATGGCCTCGGCGATCTTGGCGTGCACGTCGGAGGAGATGCGCTCTTCCCCACCGCGGGTGAGGCGGGCGCGCAGGCGGCGCAGATTGAAGAAAAGAGCTTTTTGGGCGGAACTCGTTCCGCCACGGACGATTGACCAGTTACGAAGGATGTAATCTTGCACGGAGGCACGGATCCACCAGGTCGCATAGGTCGAAAAGCGGACTTCCCGTTCAGGCTCGAAACGGGCTGCGGCTTCGAGAAGACCCACATGGCCTTCCTGAACCAGATCGGCCATGGGTAGGCCATAGTGACGGAAACGGGCTGCCAGCGCGATGACGAGGCGCATGTGGGCAGCAGTCAGTTGATGAAGCGCCGCCTCATCGCGGTTCTCTTTCCAGCGCACAGCAAGAAGGTGCTCCTCTTCTCTTTCGAGAAAAGGCGCATTCATGGCAGCGCGGACGAACCGGCGGCGAACCCCTGAGATTTCTCCCATTGTGTGCTCTCCCTTGGCAGAGACACAACGAGCGAGGCCGCAAAAAGTTCACTTCCTACAGCCGAGTTCGGCAAAATAGATTCCGGCCTCTGAAAAACAAGGCTCCGGACACAAAAAAGCCCGGCCTGAAGGCCGGGCTTTTGAAACTTTGTGAAGGTGCGCGATCAGGCGGCCTCTTCCTGCATATCGTCGCCTTCTGCATCGCCATCTTCGGCACCCTTCACGCGGCGCGGAGACTTGGCGAGGCTCTGCTCGATGAGCTTGAGAGCTTCCGTGTCCGTGATCTTGTTCACGGCCGCAATCTCGCGCACGATCCGGTCCAGGGCCGACTCGTAAAGCTGGCGCTCGCTGTAGGACTGCTCGGGCTGGGCCTCGGAGCGGTAGAGGTCGCGCACAACCTCGGTGACGGCGATCAGGTCGCCGGAATTGATCTTGGCCTCATATTCCTGGGCGCGGCGCGACCACATGGTGCGCTTCACGCGGGCTCGACCCGTCAGAACGTCCAGAGCTTTTTGGACCAGAGCCGGTTCGGCGAGCTTGCGCATGCCGACGCTGGAGGCTTTACCCGTAGGGACACGGAGGACCATCTTGTCCTTGTCGAAGGAAACGACGTACAGCTCCAGTTTGAAACCTGCGATTTCCTGCTCTTCGATGGCCGTGATGCGGCCGACACCGTGAGCGGGATAAACGATGGCTTCACCGGACTTGAACCCAAGGCGCTGGGCGGACTTCTTGGCGGTTGTCATGCGAGAGAGGCCTCCTTGCATGGCCCTCGCCTGAACGGCGAGGGAGCTGTTGCTCCACCGGACAGGGTCCCGGTGGAACGAGGATGGGATGTGAGTGTCGCGGAACTTGACGGTTCCGCTCGTCTCCCTGATGTAAGCCAGCGGCTACAAACGCTCATGCCCTTGACCAAGGCAGCAACGCTCCCTTAAGTCAAAGGACGCGAATCTTTGCTTCATTATGTGAACCGCCGGTCTGCAGGGACGGTGCACGGCTTGAGCGCAAGCGACGGCATTCACGGACCCTATCACAGTCCGGCCGAAAAAGCAAAAATATTTCAAAGCACAGCGTTAAGGAGGCCCATTCTAGCCTGGGCCTGAGGGCTAGTCCCCGTCCCCGGGATTGGGCGAGAAGAACGCCTCGAACTTGCCCGCCACACCGTCGAATTCCTTCGCGTCGGCCGGCGCATCCTTCTTGAGGGTGATATTGGGCCAGCTCTTGGCCATGTCGGCATTGAGCTTCAGCCATTGCTCGAGGCCCGGCTCCGCGTCGGGCTTGATCGCCTCGGCCGGGCATTCCGGCTCGCAGACGCCGCAATCGATGCACTCGTCTGGGTGAATGACGAGCATGTTCTCGCCCTCATAGAAACAGTCGACCGGGCACACCTCCACGCAGTCCATGTATTTGCACTTGATGCAATTTTCAGTGACGACGTAGGTCATGCACGGTCCTTCGAGGGTCGGTTCCAATCAAGAGAATTATGGTGCCGCTCTAGCCCTTGTCAGGGTCGCTGACAAGCGCGCTGTTGTCCTGGCTGAGATCCAGGTAGAGCAGCCTTGCTTCCGGTGCAGGGCCCCGGCGTTCGCCGAGCCCCTCGATCCGGACCACCAGGGTGGTCCGGGGGAGCGCAAGGGTCACCACATCCCCAACAGCCACCCCTTTGGCGGCGTTGTCGGTGCGCTGCCCGTTGAGGCGGACATAGCCGCCGGTCACCATCTTGGCGGCCAGCGTCCGGGTTTTCGCGAAGCGCGCGAACCACAGCCACTTGTCGAGCCGCTGACGGTCCTCACGCATGCACTCAAAACCTCACTTCTTGCTGTCCTCGAGCTGAGCCTTGAGGGCCATCAGCTTGGCGAAGGGCGAATTCGGATCCGGCTGCTTCTCGCGCCGCTCGCGGCCGCCGTCCTGGCGGTTATCGGCGCGCTTTTCGGGCCTGGGACCCCGGCGCTCTTCCCCGCGACGGCCTTCTCCATGACCCGGTCCGCGTGGCGGACGGTTCTGCGGGCGACCGCCCTCCCCTTGCGCTTCGCGGCGTTCGGGACGCGGCCGACGCTCACCGGTCTGATCGCCCTGGCCTGCTCCATGACGCGGGCGACGGTCGCCGCGATCCTGGCGCTGGTCGGTCCGCTCGGAACGCTCGCCGCGCTCGTGACGGCCGCCACGGGCATCGCGGCCGCGGTGAGCCTGCGCGCCTTCGTGATGGCGGCGGCCCTGGCGCCAAACCTCGATTAGGTCAGGCTCAGCAGGGGTCGTTTCCGCAGGGGCAGCCTCGGCCGATGCATCCGCAGGAGCCATCATCTCGCCCTCGGGCGAAGCCACGGCCTCGGCGGCGCTGGCCTCAACCTCCTGCTCGGAGACGGACGCCTCGGGAGCCTCGACGGCAACCGCGCCGATTTCCTCAGAACCGACTGCGGCTTCGGTCGTCTCCGCGGGAGCTACCTCCGACGACGCTTCCTCGGCCGGAGCGGCAGCCTCGCCCTCGGGAGGGGCGGCCTGGGGCTCGATGGCCCGCGGGGCCTCCACGAGCGGCACGGTGATGGCAGGGCCGGGACGGCGATCCACCACGTAGCCGAGCGACTTCAGAATCGTGGCGAAATCCTCGCCGGCGCAGCCCACGAGGGACGTCATGGCGACGGTCGGCACGAAGCCTTCGCCATCGGCTGCACCTGCCGGCGGCTCGCCGGGGGTAATGCCGGGGCGATAGGAAATTGCCGGACGGATAAGATCGGCCAGGCGCTCCAGGATGTCGACGCGCACGGCGCGGCCGCCGAGCACCCGGAAGCCTGCGGCCCGGTAGAGCCCATGGGCGATCTCCGGATCGACCGGGATCGAGGTGCGGCCCGACTGGGCGAGATGGGCTATCTCATCGATGCCCTTCTGGTCGAGGCCGCCGTTCTGCAGCGCCCAGAGCTGGGTTGCGAGCACGCGGGGCGCCGGCTTCAGCAGGGCCGGCAGGTAAAGGTGATAGGCGCCGAAGCGCACGCCCGCTTTGCGCAAGGCGCCGCGGGCATCCTGGTCGAGGCTGCGGACATCGTTGAGAACCTTGGCGCGCTCCAGCACGCCGAGCGCCTCGCCGATCTGGAAGCCGATGCCGCGGGCCAAGCCCGTGAGCTCCTGGCTGTCCTCGAGCTGCAGCAGGGGTCCGAGCAGGCGCACCACATAAGCTTTCAGCCAGGCGCGAAGACGGATATCCACCTTGTCCCGGGCCGGACCCGTGAGATGCTCGTCGGAGAGGATGCGAAGCTTGGGATCGAACAGCTTGTCTCCGGGCTCCAGCTTGGCCACCGGGTCGCCCATCCACCGGATGGTGCCGTCGTTGGACAGCACGAGCATCGTGTCGGGGGTTTCGGCGAATCGGTCTGCCCGCGCCTCGATCTCGCCGGCCAGCGCCTTGCTGGCGGCGTTGCGCAGGGTCTTGACCTCCGTGGTATCGGCCTGGGGATCAGGCACGAAATGGAAGCCGTGCAGGTGACCGATGTGCTGACCCTCGACGGTGACATCGCCGGTGGTCGTAATTTCCGCTTCGAGCATCTTGTTCTCTCTCAAGCGCCGCATGAGAACGCTCGTCCGCCGGTCGATGAACCTTTGGGCGAGGCGTTCATGGAGCGCATCCGATAGCTTGTCCTCTACCTGACGCGCAACATCCTGCCAATGCTCCGGATCCTTCAACCAGTCGGGACGATTGGCGACGAAGGACCAGGTTCGGACCTGAGCGATGCGGTTGGAGAGGGTGTCGATATCCCCATCGGTCCGATCCATAGCGGACAGATGGCGGGCAAACCAGTCGGCCGGGATGGCCCCGTCCTTCATAAGGAACCGGTAGAGCTGGCCGACGAGATCTGCATGGGTCTGCGGCGAGACCTTGCGATAGTCCGGCACCTGGCAAATCTGCCAGAGCCGCTCTACGGCATATTGGGAGCGGGCCATGGCTTGGATGTCGTCTTCCCGGGCCAGAACTTCGAGGGACGTGACGTCCTCGCCGGTCGGAGCCCGTACGAGCCCATGCTCCCGCGGCTGGGCCCCGAGCGAATCGCGCAGGCGGGCGAGCGAGGAAAAGTCGAGATCCGGGTTGCGCCATTGCAGGATGCGCACCGGGTCGAACACATGGTTTTCGAGCGCCTGGACAGTCTCTGCATCAAAAGGCGGGCAGCGGCCGGAGGTGCCGAAGGTCCCGTCGCGCATGTAGCGGCCGGCGCGGCCAGCGATCTGGGCCAGTTCAGGGTTGTTCAGCTTGCGGAATTGAAAACCGTCGAACTTCTTGTCGGACGCGAAGGCCACATGGTTCACGTCGAGGTTGAGACCCATGCCGATGGCGTCGGTGGCGATGAGATAGTCCACGTCGCCATTCTGGAAGAGCTCGACCTGGGCGTTGCGGGTCCGGGGCGAGAGCGCGCCGAGGACTACGGCCGCGCCGCCGCTCTGGCGGCGGATGAGCTCGGCGATGCCATAGACCTCCTCGGCCGAGAAGGCCACGATGGCCGAGCGCCGGGGCAGGCGCGATACCTTCTTCTCGCCCGCAAACGAGAGCTGCGACAGGCGCGGCCGGGTGACCACATGAACGCCCGGGATCAGCGTCTCGATCAGCGGGCGCATGGTGGCCGAGCCGATGAGCAGCGTTTCTTCGCGCCCACGCTGGTTCAGCAGGCGATCGGTGAAGACGTGGCCGCGGTCGAGGTCGCTGGCGAGCTGGATCTCGTCCACGGCCACGAAGGCAACGTCGAGATCCCGCGGCATCGCCTCGACGGTGGAGATCCAGTAGCGCGGCCGGTCCGGCTTGATCTTTTCCTCGCCGGTGACCAGGGCGACGTTGTGGGGGCCAGCTTTCTCCACCACGCGGTTGTAGACCTCGCGCGCGAGCAGGCGCAGCGGCAGGCCGATCATGCCACTGTCGTGGCCGAGCATGCGCTCGATGGCCAGATGGGTCTTGCCCGTATTGGTGGGGCCGAGCACGGCTGTGACGCCGCGCGAACGCACCTGCGGAGGAAGGGAACGACGGGCCATGCCTGGATGTCGGGTAATCTTGAACGTCCCGGAGTAACGAGAGGCTATACGGGCCAGCTACGTGAGCCGGACGCCCTCTCTTCAAGGCAGCCAGGCCCTCGCGGCCGGCTGCGGGCTATGCCCTTATATGGGTGCGGGCGCCGCTTCCGCCACCCGCTACAGGTGCTTTCGCCAAGGATTCTCAGGGCTTATTTTCAGAGCCTACTGGACAGCCCCGGCTTGGACGGCCTCGTCTGCCCGCACGGCCCGGCGCATCGGGCGGGACGCCTTGCCGTCGCCTTCGAGCGACCAGAGCGAGGCCTGCATCTCGCCGACGCCGATCATGGTGCGTACGGAGACCTTCAGGGGAAAGAGCAGGCGCGGGCCCTCAACAGGAGCAAGCCAGACAGACATGTCCCGGTTCTCCTGCATGAACTTGGTGGCCGGCCGCTCGGGCCGGTGGCCGGAGACCGGCACATAGCGCGCGTTGCAGACGAGAACCGGCCCGGAATAGCCCCCCACCTCAACAGTCTTGGTCTCCGCATAGGTGAGAACCACGTTCATGCGGGAGGCTCCGTCAAAGACGGGAAGGGTCCGGTTGCAATTGTCGGGATCGGTCAGGCCCTTCGAGGCCAGAGCCGGCATGAGCAGCGCGCTCATGGGATCGACGACACCTTTCTTGTCCGCGGGCTGGACCGGGATCCGGTCCTCCTTGGGCTCGAGCGGCGGATCGATCTCGACGTCCGCCACCTGGCCGCCCTTCAATCCCATGCGGACGCTGCGCTGGTTGTCGGAGGTCTTGGACACCACGGCGAAGTTCGTCGAGCGCGGGCCGGCACCGGCGAGGGTGCCTGACGCGGAAGCCTCGCCCTTGCCGCCGGTCAGGACCATGGCAAGACCGGTCAGCTTCGCATTGCCCTGCATCTGGTACTTCCGCCCCTTGAAGGACGAGACGAGGTCTGCTTTCCCGAGGGGCAAGCCCGCCAGGGAGAGGTCGTACGTCACCTTGAGGGTTTGCCCTTGAGCGAACGAAGCCGTTCCTGCAAAGGCCAAGGTGACGAGAGCTGAGGCGATGAGGCGCATAGGGCTGTTCCGATAGTCTATTCTGTTGCATCGCACGAGATTCAGAATAAATCGTGACCACGCGACCGAAAAAAAGAGGGTGCGACGTCGCGCTATTCTTGACCCACACCCCGGTTTCGGCTTATAGGCTCGCACCTTCCAAGGACTTCTGGTGTCCGGCCGCGTGGGATCTGCGATCTTGCAAACCCGCGAATTGTGGTCGCGACCCTCACACGACGAATAGGATTGAACCCATGTCGCGCCGTTGCGAACTGACCGGCAAGGCCGTGCTGAGTGGCCACCTGGTGAGCCACTCGAACCGCAAGACGAAGCGGAAGTTCCTGCCGAACCTCTGCAACGTCACGCTCCAATCTGACGCCCTGCAGCGCTCCTTCCGCCTGCGCGTCACCGCCAATGCGCTCCGCTCGGTCGAGCACCGTGGCGGCCTCGACGCCTTCCTGGCCAAGGCCAAGGCTGAGGAGCTCTCCACCACCGCCCTGGCGGTGAAGCGTGAGCTCGAGAAGAAGCTCGCCGCTGCAAGCTGATCTCTGATCGCCAAGAATTGGCTTTGCGGGCGGCCTCAGTGCCGCCCGTTTTGCGTTGATGTAAGGCTTAAGCATTGCCTGGAAGGCCCGCCCCATGACCCAGATTGACCGCCGCGACTTCCTCATTGCGCTCACGGCAATGACCCTGGTTGTCCTCTCGTCGAACATTCTGGTTCAGCATCCCTTCACCCATTGGGGCATGGGCGACTACCTGACCTGGGGTGCCTTCAGCTATCCGTTCTCGTTCCTGGTCACCGACCTGTCGAACCGCCGTTTCGGGACGCAAGGCGCCCGTCGTGTGGTCTATGTGGGCTTCGTGCTGGCCGTGATTCTCTCCGTCGTCCTGGCGACGCCGCGCATTGCCATCGCGTCCGGCGCGGCCTTCCTCGTGGCCCAACTTCTCGACATCAGCATCTTCGCCCGCCTGCGCGACAAGGCCTGGTGGATGCCGCCTTTCATTTCCTCGGTGATTTCCTCGGGGCTCGACACGGCGATCTTCTTCTCGTTCGCCTTCTATTGCGGCGTGGTGCCGGGCCTCGGCCTCACCATCAGCGAAATGCTGGGCCAGGCGGGGATCGTGGACGAGTGCATCGCCCTTCCGTGGGTCAACCTCGCCGTTGCGGATTATGGGGTGAAGCTCGCGCTGGCTGCTATCGCGATTGCCCCCTACGGGGCCATCCTGGCGCTCATGCGCCCGCGGCTGCAGCGGCACGCCTGATCTAGGCGGCCAGGGCGAATTCGAGCAGGACGGTTTTCTGCAGCGAACTGAAATTGTCGTCGGAGATCAGCGAGAGAACCGTCTCGCCGCCCTCGCGGTGAACCGCCAGCCCTTCCATATTGTCGACCTGATGCGAGGGCTCGCTCTCGTAGAGCACGTCCCCATCGATGCGTGCGCCCGCACGGATCGCCGTCGCTTCGATGCGGCGCAGGCGGCACACGAACCCGCCGAACAGCGAGAACCGCCGCTCCAGAAGCACGGCGTCGCCATCGGGCAGGAAAGCCAGATCGGTAACGTCGAAGCCGCCGGTGAGCGCCACCTGAAAAGCCCCCTGTCGGGACCCTGTCAGAACGAACCCGCTGCCACCCTCGGCGATGCCGACGAGAGCGCCGCCTAAGCTTGAGCGTTGCGGCGCAACGGCAACCGCCTCCAAGCCGCCATTGCTCGGCAAATCCTGCAGCGCCTTCGGAACAGGAATCGGCACGCCCCGGATGATGCTGCCCGTGGCATTGCGCTCGAACCGGATGACGGCATGGTTGCGCTCGGTGCCGATGAAGACGGCGTTCCCTACAAGCGCGAAGCTCTCCGTATCGTAGTAGCGCGACCGCCGCATCGGCACACCATTGCTCAGGATCAATGGCGACAGGACCGGGCCGGACAGGCCCGAGAGACGTCCGTCCGCCGTCTCGATCCGGGCTTTCAGAACCTGCGCGTTGTCCGCAAGGGCGATGATCTCCTGCCCGTCGCCTGAGCGCCACAGGCCGGAAAATCCACCGAAGGCCGACACATCGGAGCGCAGGATGGCACCGGAGCGGAACATCAGAGCGCCGAAGCGACTGCGATCAGGATCGGTGGTCGAGAGGCGGCTGATCGGCTGCGCCTCGACCCGGATCGCCGTTGCACCCTTGAAGGCCTGCGGGCGCTGCGCCAGGGCGACGCCCGTGCAGGCGAGCGTCGCGGCGGCGGCACCGCCGCCGATCAGGAAATTGCGCCGGGTGAGCCTCAAGCGTGAGCTCTGCGCCGGGGAGCCGCGCCGCGGGCAGGCGGGCCGGCATTCTCCTCGAACAGCTCCGCGAGCTTTTCGGTCATCACGCCGCCGAGTTCCTCGGCATCAACGATGGTCACGGCGCGACGGTAATAGCGCGTCACGTCGTGGCCAATGCCGATGGCGATGAGCTCCACGGGCGAGCGGGTCTCGATCTCCTCGATGATGTAGCGCAGGTGCCGTTCGAGATAGTTGCCGGGATTAACCGACAGGGTCGAATCGTCCACCGGCGCGCCGTCCGAGATGACCATCAGGATGCGCCGCTGCTCGGGCCGCCCAAGCAGGCGCTTGTGCGCCCAGTCGAGGGCCTCACCGTCGATATTCTCCTTGAGCAGCCCCTCGCGCATCATCAGGCCGAGGTTCTTGCGCGCACGCCGCCAGGGGGCATCGGCCGACTTGTAGATGATGTGGCGCAGATCGTTGAGGCGGCCCGGGTTGGCCGGCTTGCCGGCCTGCAGCCACGTCTCGCGGGCCTGTCCGCCCTTCCACGCACGGGTGGTGAAGCCGAGGATCTCGACCTTCACGCCGCAGCGCTCAAGGGTGCGCGCCAGGATGTCCGCGCAGGTGGCCGCCACCGTGATCGGGCGCCCGCGCATGGAACCGGAGTTGTCGAGGAGCAGCGTCACCACCGTGTCGCGGAAATTCGTATCCTGCTCCTGCTTGAAGGAGAGCGGCTGGTACGGATCCATGATGATGCGCGGCAGGCGCACGGGATCGAGGGTTCCCTCCTCGAGGTCGAACTCCCAGGACCGGTTCTGCTGCGCCATGAGGCGGCGCTGCAGGCGGTTCGCCAGGCGTCCGACCACGCCCTGAAGATGGGCGAGCTGCTTGTCGAGATAGGCGCGAAGGCGCGTCAGCTCATCCGCATCGCAGAGATCCTCTGCATGGATGATCTCGTCGAATTTCTGGCTATAGGCCTTGTAGTCGGGGCCGCGCGCCTCGTTAGACCGCGATGGTGGGCGCCAGGATTCGCCTGCATCTTCCGAGTCGGCCTCTTCGGATTCCTCGGGCAGCTCGCCGGAAGGACCATCGGCCTCTTCGGTGGCGCCATCCTCCATCTCGTCGCTGGAATCCTCGCTGACCTCCGTCTCGGCGCGGTCGCCTTGGCTCTCCTGCTCGGACTCGCCTTCGCCCTGCTGCTCCTGCTGCTCGGACTCGTTCTCCTCCTCGTTCTCCTCATCCTCGGAATCCATGGACGCCTCGTCGGCCATGTCCAGGGAGGAGAGCAGGTCGCGGATGTTGCGGGCGAAGCTGCGCTGGTTCTCGATGTTCTTGAGCAGGCCGTCGAGGTCTCGGCCCGCACGGTCCTCGATGAAGTCGCGCCAGAGATCGACGATCTTGGCCGCCGAGGCGGGCGGCTTCTGCCCGGTCAGGCGCTCGCGCACCATGAGGGCGAGCGCATCTTCGAGCGGCGCATCGGCCCGGTCCGTGATCTCCTCGTACTTGCCGCCGCGATGGTAGCGGTCCTCCAGCATGGCCGTGATGTTGGACGAGATGCCGGCCATACGCCGGGAGCCGATGGATTCTACGCGCGCCTGCTCGACCGCATCGAACACGGCCCGCGCCGCTTGACCGTCGGGAGCCAGCTTCCGGTGAAGAGAGGTGTCATGGCAGGCCAGCCGCAGCGCCATGGCATCGGCATTGCCGCGGAGGATCGCCACATCCTGCGAGGTCAGCCGCCGCGGCGGCTCTGGCAGGCGGGCCTTGTCCTGACCCATGAGCACCGGACGATCGGACGCGAAGGCGACCTCGAGGTCGGGCTTGCGGGCAATAGCCTTCATGGTGCCGGCAATGGAGCGCTTCAGCGGCTCCGCCGGCGCTTCCTTCTTCTCACCTGGCTTGCGGTTCGAGATGGACATCTCAGCTCCCTGACGCTTCGTCTTGTGTCATCCCCGCGAAGGCTAAGGATCCATAACCACGACAGAATGAGGAAGGTTTCCGCGTATCCACCTGATCCTGAAACGTCAGCGTTTATGGATTCCGGGCTCGGCTACGCCGCCCCGGAATGACAGGGTCGTTTTACGACAGCACCATGTTCACAGCGCTCTCCGGCAGTTCCTTGCCGAAGGAGCGCTGGTAGAACTCGGCCACCAGGGTGCGCTCCAGCTCGTCGCACTTGTTGAGGAAGGTGACCCGGAAGGCAAAGCCCGTGTCGCCGAAGATCTCGGCGTTCTCGGCCCAGGTGATCACCGTGCGCGGGCTCATGACGGTCGAGAGGTCGCCGTTCATGAAGGCCGAGCGGGTGAGATCGGCCACGCGCACCATCTTGTTGACGATGTCCCGGCCGGACGCATCCTCCTGGTAGTGCTTCGCCTTGGAGAGGACGATGTCCACCTCCTTGTCGTGCGGCAGGTAGTTCAGCGTCGTCACGATGGACCAGCGGTCCATCTGGCCCTGGTTGATCTGCTGGGTGCCGTGATAGAGGCCCGAGGTGTCGCCGAGGCCCACGGTGTTGGCGGTGGCGAACAGCCGGAACGCCGGATGAGGCCGGATCACGCGCTTCTGGTCGAGCAGCGTGAGCTTGCCCGACTGCTCCAGCACGCGCTGGATCACGAACATCACGTCGGGACGGCCGGCGTCATACTCGTCGAACACGAGGGCAACGTTGTTCTGCAGGGCCCAGGGCAGGATTCCGTCCTGGAAAGCCGTGACCTGCTTGCCCTCTTGGAGCACGATGGCGTCCTTGCCGACGAGGTCGATACGAGACACGTGGCTGTCCAGGTTCACGCGCACGCAGGGCCAGTTCAGGCGGGCGGCCACCTGCTCGATATGGGTCGACTTGCCAGTGCCGTGATAGCCGGTGATCATCACGCGGCGGTTGCGGGCAAACCCCGCCAGGATGGCCAGCGTCGTATCTCGGTCGAAGAGGTAGTCGGGGTCGAGATCAGGCACATGCCCTTCGGCCTGCGAGAAGGCCGGGACCTCCAGATCCGAGTCGATGCCGAAGACCTGTCGCACGGACACCTTCATGTCAGGCGTAAGGGTCGCTGTCTCGGTATGTGCCGTCATAAGGGGCCTCTTGTTCGGATATATGTCGTGAAGGTGTCATGGGTTTCTTAAACCCCATCACCAGATGGTGCAATTTCCTAATCAGCCTATCGGCTCTGCCTGAAAGGATATCGTCTTTAGCAGAGTCCGGCACTTTTGAGGGTGTCGTGCGCCTTGATGATGTCGCGCAGGCGCTCCTCGAAGGAGCGGTCGCCGCCATTGGCATCCGGGTGGAAGCGCTTCACCAGGGACTTGTATTGGGCCTTGATGGCCGGCCCGTCGGCCGTCTCGTCGAGGCCGAGGATGTCCAGGGCCCGGCGCACCGCTCCCGTATAGCGCGGGCGCTTCGGCTCGGGCGAGGCCCGGCGCGCACGGGCTTGGGTAAAGTCCTCCCCGCGCAGAACTCCGAGCGGATCGACATATTCCCACTCGCGCGGCTCGGCCTTGGCGCCCTGTCCCTCGCCAGCGGCCGCGGAGTTCACCCCCATGGCCCAGGTCGGACGGTGGCCGATGATGGAATCCTTCTGGAAGGCCGCCACGGCAGTGTCGGACATGCCGGCGAAATAGTTGTAGGACGCGTTGTACTCGCGCACATGCTGGAGACAGAAGCGCCAGTACTGGCCCTCCCGGTCACGTCCTTTAGGCGCGCGGTATTCGCCCGCGGCCTTGCAGGCAGGATGCTCACAGACAGGCCCCTTGGTCTCCTGCGGTTCGTCACAGGTGGACTTGATGCGGATGCGGTCGAAAAGAGGCGAGTTGAGATCCATGATTCAGCGATTATGAGTGTCTTGAGGCGTTGAGCCAAGGCCTGAGCGCTTTTGGCCGCAGACCCGTTCAAAAAGGTTTACAGATCAGAATGACCCTCACCCACTGGATCACAAAGACGTTGCAGGACAGCCTGCAGCCAACCGAACTGACCGTCACCGACGAATCAGAGAAGCATCACGGCCATGCGGGATGGCGGGAGGGCGGTGAAACTCACTTCCACGTTTATATCGTGTCTGACGCCTTTTCCGGCAAGAGCCGGGTCGAGCGTCACCGCCTTGTGAACGCCACGCTGAAAGGTGCCTTCGACAGGGGGCTGCACGCCCTGGCCATTCAGGCCAAGGCGCCGGGGGAGTAATGAAGTTTCCGGCGCTCGTCATGGCCGGGCTTGTCCCGGCCATCTCGATCATGTGAAGCGCCGCACTTTTCGGATCGAGATCACCGGCACAAGGCCGGTGATGACAAAAGAGGTCGTGCTATTTAATCCGCTCAAGCACGCTCACATAATTCGCCACGGCGGCGCCGCCCATGTTGAAGATGCCGCCGAGCACCGGGTTCTTGACCTGGATGCCGCCGGCTTCCTCGCAGAGCTGCATGGCTGACAGCGCGTGCATGGACACGCCTGTGGCGCCGATGGGATGGCCCTTGGCCTTGAGGCCGCCGGAGGGGTTCACCGGCAGCTTGCCGTCGCGGTTCGTCCAGCCTTCCTTCACCGCGATTGCGCCTTGGCCGCGAGGGGTCAGGCCCATGGCCTCGTATTCGATGAGCTCAGCGATGGTGAAGCAGTCGTGGGTCTCGACGAAGGACAGGTCCGAGAGCTGGATGCCGGCCTGGGACAGCGCCCGCCGCCACGCTTCGGTACAACCCTCGAATTGAACGATGTCGCGCTTCGACATAGGCAGGAAATCCTGCGCATGGGCCGTGGCCCGGAAGGCGACCGCGCGGTTCATGCGCAGCGCCGTTTCCGTGTCGGCCAGCACCAGGGCGGCGGCGCCGTCGGAGACCAGCGAGCAGTCGGTGCGCTTCAACGGACCTGCCACGAACGGGTTCTTGTCGCTTTCGGCCCGGCAGAAGTCGAAACCCAGATCTTTGCGCATCTGGGCATAGGGATTGTCGACGCCGTTCTTGTGGTTCTTAGCGGCGATCATCGCGAGCGCATCGGACTGATCGCCATAGCGCTGGAAATAGGTGCCGGCGATCTTGCCAAACACGCCCGCGAAGCCGCCCGGCGTTTCGCCATCCTCCGGCACATAGGAGCAGCGCAGCAGGATGTTGCCGATCTCAGGCCCTGGCGTGCGGGTCATCTGCTCGACACCCACCACGAGCACGGTCTTGGCGCGCTTAGCCTCGATGGTCTTGATCGCCTGATGCACGGCGGCCGATCCCGTGGCGCAGGCATTCTCCACGCGGGTCGCAGGCTTGAACCGGAACCGGTCATTGGCCTGGAACACCAGGGAAGCGGTGAAATCCTGAGCCGAGAAGCCGCCGTTGAAATGGCCGAGCACCACCTCGTCCACGTCTTCGGCATTAAGACCCGCATGCTCCAGCGCCTCACTGGCGACACGGACGATCAGGCTCTCGATGGTCTCAGTGTCGAGCTTGCCGAAGGGGGTATGAGCCCAGCCGACGATGCAGGCGGTCATGGAGTTCTCCTCAAGGATTGTGCTGTTGGGGCACAAAGTGGCGCTCTTTGCATCATTCAGCAAGTCGGATGCCATCTTGAGCTTGGCGCCAAGCTGCGGTTCATCATGGCGCAAAGCGAATCATGAAGGACAGCCCATGCGCCTGTGTGTCTTCTGCGGCTCGAATGCCGGTCAGGATCCCGTCTATCTCGACACCGCGCGTGCGCTGGGCGAGACCCTTGCTGCCAGCGGAATCGGCCTGGTCTATGGCGGCGCTTCGGTGGGGCTCATGGGTGCCGTTGCCGATGCCGTTCTCGCCACGGGCGGCAACGTGATCGGGGTGATGCCGCAGGCGCTGGTGGACAAGGAAATCGCCCACAAAGGCCTGAGCGACCTGCGGGTGGTAGGCTCCATGCATGAGCGAAAAGCCCTGATGGCGGAGCTCGCCGACGGCTTCATCGCCCTGCCTGGAGGCCTCGGCACCTTCGAGGAGCTGTTCGAGGTGTGGACCTGGGCGCAGCTTGGCTATCACCGCAAGCCCTGCGCGCTTCTGAATGCTGGCGGATTTTACGACAAGCTCACCGACTTCCTGGACGACGTGGTGGAACGCGGCTTCGTGAAGCCGATCCACCGCGCCATGCTGATCGTGGAGAGCGAGCCCACCGCCTTGATTGACGCCATTCGTGCTTACGAACCACCGAAGGTCGACAAGTGGATTAAGGCGGGCGAGCGATAATTCGGGTTACGCCTTGTAAGCCCCCACACCCTCGCCGAGTTTCGCGTTGTTGGCTTCACGCACCTTCGCGGCTTCCTCATCATAAAGGAATGGCAGGAAGGCGAAGCGGCGGCCTTTCGTGACCTTGGAAACCGCGTGCAGGAGCGGGCAGGAGAACACCACGGCACCGCCGGGCGGCGCCTTGTAGCTACGCGGCCCGTATTCCGGAAAGCTCACCTCGCCGCCCTCAAAGTCGCCGTTGAGGTTGATCGAGACCGCATAGCGGCGATGAGCCGTGCCGCTCGTGGTGTTGTCGCGATGCGCCCGGAAATGGCCGCCATCCTCAGCCGCATAGCAGGAGACGATGTAGCGCTCCATGCGTGACGGCTTGAAGAAATGCACCTTCTCGATTTCGGGATTGATGCGGCGGATGATGCGGTGCTGCACCTGCCGGATCAGGTTGGGATCGTCGATGGTGTAGTCCTTGCGGCGCTTATGGTTCGGATCGTGCGCCGCCACGGTCTTGCCGTCGATCTCGCGCATGAAGCCCGACTCCTCGCCGCCATGCTGCTCATAGAGGCCGATCAGGTGCTGGCAGAACTCGGGCTCGAACACGTCCGGGATGACAAGAACGGGCGCGGGCAGCTCGAAGCCCGCATAGTGGCTGACCGGCGGCAGGTTGCGAAGGTAGGCTATCACCTTCGCGCGGTCGCTGCCGTCCTGCTCGAAGGGGAAGACGGCGCGCACGCGCAAGGACGGATTGAGCACCATCCAGAAGCGGCGGATTGGGACGGAACCCTGCCCCGGCTGGACGTTGCGCGGCAACGCGCCGTAAAGGCGACCGACCGCACCGTCGAAATCCCAGAAATGGCGGATGCCGGGCAGGATCTGCTGCGCACGGCCCTCTGACTGATCCGACGAATCGACGCTCACGCCGAACAAAGCGATCTTCTCATCGTCGAAAAGGGAGCGGTGCTGCTCCTGGAATGACGCCAGGGTTGCGCGGCCGACTTCATCCGAGCCCATGCCGTAGAAGCACAGGACGATGTAGCGGCCGGCCACCGTGTCGAAGCTGAAGTTCGGATTGCTGGTGGAGTTCTGTTTGAACCACGGAACCGGATCGCCCACCTGGAGCACGCGATAGGCGGGTTGTAGGGTTTCAGGAGCAGCAGCGTCGGTCATCGGTGATCCGAAATACGTTCACATCTATTGTAACGTTGTTCGTTATCACGCGACTGCCGCAGCGACAAGCTAACGTTGGGACATGAGAAGGAGCGCAACCCCTCCGAGAATCAGCAGCATTCCGGCCAACTCACGCCTCGTGGTCGCCTGCGCCAGAAAATGATGCGACACAGCCTGTGCCATCAGCACCTCCACCAGAGCGAGAGTACGCACATTGGCTGCTGTAGTGAGCGCAAAGCCGATGAACCAGAACTGGGACGCCAGCGCCCCAAGGAAACCTGCCCCCAGAGACGGACGCCACGCCGCAAAGCTCGCCACCAACGCCTTGCGATCAAAGAGTCCAAGCCAGAGGAGGAGGACAGCAGTCTGCAGGCCGAGCCCCCAGACCAGAGTCGTGGAAGCCCGGATGAGGGGTGAGCCGCCGTCGAGGGACAGGATCGCACCGCGAAAGCTGATGGCGGCCAAAGCGAAGAAGGCTCCGGAGGCGAGCCCGAAGAGAACGGGCCTGAGCCCGGACGAGGTCAGGCTCGTGCCGGGCTTCAGGGACATGAGCAGCACGCCGCCCGTGGCCACCGCGATGGCGAGAGCCATGGCCGGGGTGAGCGGGTCGCCGAGGAGCACCAGTCCGAACAGGGCCACTTGCACCGGTTCGGTCTTGGTATAGGCGGTGACCACGGAGAAGGCGCGCTCCCGCATGGCCGCGAGCATAAGCGCGGTGGCAAAAATCTGGGTCAAAGCACCCATGAGCGCATAGGTCAGGAAGGCGGCATTCGGCGCAGGCGGCGCTTCACCGGTGGCAAGCCACATCGCCGTTAAGGCTAAGAGCGCGAAGGGGAAACCGTAGAGGAACCGGACCTGGGTTGCCCCCACGGTTCCGATCGTCTCCGTGAGGCGCCGCTGGGTGGCATTGCGGCCGGTTTGCGCTGCTGCGGCCAGAAGAGTGGCGGGAATCCAGAGAAAGGATGCACTCATATCGATCTTCAATCCGCGCGGCTCTTGCCACTCTCTTGCCATGGAATTCATTAAGAAGAGGAGTTTAAGCAATCAATAAGCGGCCCAACCTAGCCAAGGCCAAGGTTTGGCACTAAAAATAGCCCAGCTGGCAGGCGGGGCTGATCCATCCTCTCCTATCGTCGAACGAAGCCAAGGAGTCGTTCCGCATGAACGTTAGCCGTGTCCTCCGCGTGACAGCCTTTGCCCTTGCCGCCCTGATGAGCGGTTCGGCTCTGGCCGCCGGCGGCCCTGCGCTTGTCGTTGAAGTCGCATCCGGCCGTGTTCTCCACGCCGAGAGGGCGACCGATCCCTGGTTTCCGGCTTCCATCACCAAGCTGATGACGGCCTATGTGGCCCTCGACAAGATCCGCTCCGGCCAGATGAGCATGGACACGCTTCTCATCGTGTCCGAGGGCGCCGCCGCCCTGCCCCCGTCGAAGATGGGCTTCAAGCCCGGCACGGAGATCCGGCTCGACAACGCTCTCAAGATCATGATGGTGAAGTCGGCGAACGACGTTGCCGCCACCATCGCGGAGAATATCGGCGGCTCGATCGACGGCTTCTCGGAGCTGATGAACACCCATGCCCGGCGGCTCGGCATGGTGAGCAGCCGCTTCGCCAATCCCCATGGCTTGCCTGACGAGCGCAACCAGACCACGGCCCGCGACATGGCGCTGCTCGCCCGCGCGCTGCTGACGGAGTTCCCGGACCACAGGGACCTGTTCGACATCGGCGCGGTCCAGTTCGGCCGCCGCATCATGCGCAACACCAACGGCCTCATCGGCCGCTATCCCGGCGCGGACGGCATGAAGACCGGCTTCATCTGCTCGTCCGGCTTCAACGTGGTGGCGAGCGCCCACCGCGACGGCCGCCACCTGATCACGGTCGTGCTCGGCGCTCCCTCGGCCAACGAGCGCACCATCAAGGCCGCCGAGCTGTTCGACCGCGGCTTCAACAGCAAGCTGAACTTCACCAATCCGGAGCTTACGGCACTGCCAGCCTCGGCCAACGTGACCCCGCCGGACATGCGCCCGGTCATCTGCGACCGCCGCGGACCGATGCCGCAGGAAGAGGACGCCCCGGTCGTTGCCGAGACCGACAGCAACATCCCCAACCTGTTCTCCACGGAAGTGATGGCTTTTGCCGGCGCTGCCGCCGACAAGCCGGTGCGCACCGTGCTCGGGCCCCGCACCGCCGTGCAGCCGGAGCGGGTCTGGGTGGGGCTGAATCCTCCCAGCGAGGCCGAGATTGCCGCTCAGGCGGCGGCCGAGCAGGCGCGTCGGGCCAAGACTAAGAAGGCGGCTGCTCCCAAGAAGGGCAAGGCAGCAGCCAAGCAGGATGATGCGCCTACGCAGGATGAGGCAAAGGCTGCCGAGAGCGAGCCCGCGAAGGCCACGGCCAAGAGCACGGACAAAGGCAAGACTCCGCCGCGGGTCAGCGTCACCGTCAAGCCGGTGACGGGCGCAAAGCCGGCGGCGAAGCCTTCGACGGACCCCAAGGCCAAGGCGCCGCAAAAGGCGGACGCAGCCGGAAAGCCAAAATCGGTCGCGAACTGATCCGACAGGCCATCATTTCTGTGCAACGCCCGGTCACCCGCCGGGCGTTTTGCTTAGCGCGTCCAAAATGAAGCATCGGATCAATCCCAAAAGTGCAAATCCACTTTTGGGTCCTAAACTCTAGCCCTTGCAATTCAGTGGCATCCGGGCAAACGCTTCGGGCCCTGCCACGCAAGTTTCAATATGAATCGCTCCTCCCCAGCCAGCGGCCTGCTCTTCGCTCTCGTCTCGGCGAGCCTCTATGGCTTCAACATCGTCTATGCCCGCATCGCCTCCTTTGCGGGGGCGAGCGGCTCCGCCATCGTGGTCTACCGGGTGTTCCTGATGCTCGTTCTGGTAGGCATCGTGGCTGCGATCATGAGACAATCGCTCGAAGCAGCCAAGGAGGAGCGCGGGACACTGCTCCTGCTCGGCATTGCCACGGCATTCGTGGGCATCTGCTATCTCTCATCCGTTGCTTACATCCCGGTCACGGTGGCGGCCGTGGTGTTCTACACCTTCCCGATTCTGATCGTGCTCGCGAGCCCCTTCGTGGAGGGCACGAGACTCACGCCGACATTGCTGGGAGTCGTGGCCCTAGCCACCCTCGGCGTGGCTCTGGTCGTCGGCCCAGCCTTCGGCGATCTCGACTGGCGGGGCCTGGCGCTTGCCTTCGGGGCGAGCATCGCAACAGCCATTCAGTTCTTCGCCGCCGCACGCTGCCGCAGGACTGGCGTCATGGCCAAGACGTTCTGGATTCACATGCTCGTCCTGCCCACCGCAGCGCTCATCAGCCTGGCGGCCGGGCAGCTGGCGCCGCCCTCCTCTCTGGCGGCCGCCCCTTTCGCGGTCGCCATGACGATCGGCGGCTACATCTTCGGCTTCGTGCTGCAGTTCCTGGCGCTCGGGCGCATCACGGCGGTCGCGGCCGGAATCATCTATTGCGCCGAGCCCGTCGTGGCCGCCGTCTCGTCGGCTCTCATTCTCGATGAAGTCCTGTCCCCCCTGCAGATTGCAGGCGGCGCCCTTGTGTTGAGTGCCATCATGGCCAACGTAGTGCTGGAGCAGCGCCGCCTGAAAGGTGCTTCCCTGGTGCCGATTGCGGATTGAACATGATGACGAACAGCCCGATGACCCCTCCCGCCCCTCTTCCGCTTACCATCCTCACGGGCTTTCTCGGCTCGGGCAAAACCACCCTGCTCAACCGGCTTCTGAAAGATGCCGCGCTGCAGGATAGCGTGGTGATCATCAACGAATTCGGCGAGATCGGCCTCGACCATTTGCTGGCGGAGACGGTCGACGAAGGCATGGTGCTACTCTCCGCAGGTTGCCTCTGCTGCACGGTGCGCGGCGATCTCATCGCGACTCTGGAGGATCTTCTGCGCAAGCGCGACAACGGTCGCATCATGCCGTTCAAGCGCGTAATCATCGAGACCACGGGTCTCGCCGATCCGGCCCCGATCCTGCATGCGGTGCTCTATCATCCATATCTGTCCATGCGCTACGCCGTGGAAGGCGTGGTGACGGTGGTCGATGCGGTGAACGGGGCTGCGACTCTCGACACCTACCGCGAAGCAGTAAAGCAGGCAGCGGTGGCGGAGCGCATCGTCCTCTCGAAAACCGACCTCGTGACCGATAAGTCAATGCTTTCGGATCTGCGGAAGCGGCTGCATCAGCTCAATCCCGGTGCAACCCTGCTTGCAGCCGATGCGCCGGCCGCGGACGTTGTCGCCGGAGGCCTCTTCGATCTCGACGGCAAGATCGCCGATGTGGCCGAGTGGCTGAAGACGGAGGCGGTGGAAGAGGCTGAACGCGCAAGTCACGCGCACCAGCATGGGCACCATCATCACCATCACGGTCATGACCACTCTCACCATCATCACGACGTGAACCGGCACGACGAGCGCATCCGCGCCTTCTGCCTCACGAGCGACCAGCCGATCCGCCAAGGCACGCTCGACATGTTCCTCGACCTCCTGCGTTCCTCGCAAGGCGCGAAGCTCCTGCGCGTGAAAGGCCTTGTGGCGCTGGCTGAGGATCCGGAGCATCCCGTCGTTATCCACGGCGTGCAGCACGTGATCCACGTGCCGGCCGTGCTGCCGCGCTGGCCGAGCGAGGACCGCCGCAGCCGCATCGTCTTCATCGTCGACGATCTCGAACGCGAGACTGTGGAGAAGCTATGGAACGCTTTCCTCGGTCGTCCTGCCATCGATCAGCCCGATGCGGCGGCCCTATCGGACAATCCGCTGTCGTTGAGGCGGTGAGCACCTGTCGCGGATCTCCAACAAGAGCCTCATCCTGAGGAGCGAGCTTGCTTGCGTCTCGAAGGACGAGGCGTTTCCAGTGCATTCTGGAGGCTCCTTCGAGACGCCGCTTTCAGCGGCTCCTCAGGATGAGGGTAGAGTGGTGTGAGGTGTTTACCTCACGCCGCCATCTGCGAGCGCTGCGCCCAGCCGGTCATGGAGCGCTCCGCGTAAGCCGTGATGGCGTACATGATCACCCCCAGCACCGCGAGCACCACGAGAGCGGCCCAGACGAGGGGCACCTCGAAGGCCGCCGAGGCGCGTGTGAGCAGGTTGCCGATGCCCACATTCGACGCATTCTGCTCGCCGATCACGGAGCCCACATAAGCCAGCGTGATCGCGACCTTCAACGAGCCGAAGAAATACGGCATGGCGCGCGGCACGCCGACCTTGAACACGATATCCCGCTTCGAGGCGCCGAGCGCCCGCAGCACGTCCTCCATCTCGGGCTCCACCGTGGCGATGCCGGTCGCAACATTCACTACAATGGGGAAGAACGAGATCAGGAAGGCGGTCATCACCGGCGGCACCCAGCCGACGCCGAACCAGAACACCAGGATCGGCACCACGGCCACCTTGGGGATCGAGTTGAAGCCCACAAGCAGCGGATAGGTGCCCGCATTGATGAGCCGCGAGGAACCGAGCACCATCCCGAGCAGCAGGCCGAAGCCGACCGCAAGACCGAATCCCGCCAGCGTCATCCAGAGGGTGTGCATGGCATGGTAGGCGAGCTGGTTGCGGTATTCCCACACAGCCCAGAGGATCGTGGAGGGAGCCGGCAGGATGAAGCTTGAGATCTTCAGCACGCGGCAGAGGATCTCCCACAGGACGAAGAACCCGACGGTGAAAACCCAGGGCGCGAGGGCAAGCTTGTTCTTGGTTTTCATGGGTGCCTCACGCCGCCTGGCGCGCCTGCGCGATGTGGCCGCGCAACTCGTGAACGAGAGCGGAAAATTCGGGCGTGTAGGTGATCTCAAGATCGCGCGGCCGCGGGAACTCCACCTCGCGCTCGGCTACGATGCGGCCGGGCCGTGCGCTCATGCAGAAGATGCGGTCCGCCAGGAACGCCGCCTCGCGCAGGTCGTGCGTGACGAGGATGATCGTCACCTTCTGGGCTGCATGCAGATCGCGCATCACGCACCACAGCTCTTCGCGAGTGAAGCTGTCGAGCGCGCCGAAGGGCTCGTCGAGCATCAGGAGCTTGGGCTCGTGAATGAGCGCACGGCAGAGGGAGGCGCGCTGCTGCATGCCGCCTGACAGCTGCCAGGGGAACTTGTGGCCCTGTCCTTTCAGGCCCACCTGGGCGAGCAGGCTCTCGGCCTTCGCCACATATTCGGCCTTGTGCCGGCGCAGCCGCGAGCGGTGCGGCTCCACGATTTCGAGCGGCAGCAGGATATTGTCGAGGGTGGTGCGCCAGGGCAGCATGGTTGGGTTTTGGAAGGCCATGCCGGCGAGCTTCACCGGCGCGCCAACCTGCTTGCCGTCCACAATCACGGTCCCCTCGACGGGAAACTGCAATCCGGTGGCGAGTTTCATCAGGGTGGACTTGCCGCAGCCCGACGGGCCGACGATGGCGGCGAACTCGCCCTCGTGTACCTTGAGATTCAGGTTCTGGACGGCAGGCAGGCCATCCTCGGCCCGCGCATAGACGTGGGTTACATCGTGAATATCGACGAAAGCAGACAAAGGGCGCTCCGTGGTCTCACCCTCCCCTTGAGAGGGAGGGTCGGCCGTCAGGCCGGGGTGGGGTGAGTAGCGCGACCTTGCAGTACGTAGCGTTTCCACCCCTCCCCGCTCGCTTATGCTCGCGACCCTCCCCCTCAAGGGGAGGGTAAAGGAGGATCTCAGTTCACCTTGCGCTGATCAGCGGCGGGCAAGAACTGGTCCGTGAACACCGCATCCACTTCGGGCTTGGCCTTGTAGGTGAAAGTCAGGCCGATCTGGTCGAGAGCCTTGGCGAAACGGGCCTTGTCAATACCCCCAAAACCGTTCTCCTTCACCCATGGGGTGATCATGTTCTGCTCCAACACCATCTTGAGGCGTTCGAGCTCCACGTCCTTCTTGGCCACGTCGTTGCGCTTGACCACAGCATCAACCGCGCTCGACGGATCCTTCACCGTATCCTGCACGCCTTTCATGATCGCGCGCAGCAGGCCCTTCACGGCCTCCGGCTTCTCCTGAGCAAACTTCTGCGAGACGATGATCGTGTTACCGTAGAGATCGACGCCATAATCGCTCATGAGCATGACGACAATGTCGTCCGCCGGCACGCCGCGGGACTTCAGGTTGATGTAGGATGACATGGAGAAGCCGAACACCGCGTCGACCTCTCCTTGAGCCAGCATGGGCTCGCGGACCGGGAAGCCCACGTTCTCGAACTTCATGCTGGAATCGTCGATCTTGTTGACGGCCTTGAAGATCGGCCATTGCGCGAAGGCGCCGTCGGCGGCCGGCGCGCCGAACTTTTTGCCCTGGAGGCTCGACACCTCCTTGCCGATGCCCCGGCTCTTGCGACCGATGAGGGCGAAGGGCGGCCGGTCGTAGATTACCATGACGGCCTTGATGTCGGTGCCGGGGTTCTCGTCGCGGAAGCGCACGAGGGAGTTCACGTCGCCGAAGCCCACGTCATAGGTGCCGGACGCCACGCGGGAGATCGGCTCGCGGGAGCCTGCGGCCGGATCGATGGTGACATCGAGGCCCTCGGCCTTGAAGTAGCCCTTGTCGAGGGCGACAGCGAAGGGGGCGGCTGGGCCCTCCCAGCGCCAGTCCAGGGAGAACCGCACCGGGGTCTGGGCCTGGGTAGAAGCGGACCCGAGAAGCACGGCAGCGCCCGCCAGCATGCCTCTGATCCACCTTGCCTTCATTGAACGATCCACGAACATCACCGTCACCTCTGTTTTTTATGGCTTTGAGCCGTCTGGCGTTCTTTTTCGCCAGCTGCCTTGTTCTTGACCATGCAATCAGATCGGTGCCTCGGGTCAAGTCTCTTGCCAGGGCATCCCTGCCGCCCGGACGGGCATTTGACAAAAAATTGAGCAGAAATTCTCAAGACCAAAGCTCTTGACGGGCTTCAGAGCTCCCCCCACCTTGGTCCCATCGGCGACCGGGCCCCTCTGGCAGGACGCAACCGCGACTGCGATGTCGGAGCCGATGCTTGAACATAAGCAATCAAAGGTCCGGTTATGCCAGAATTCCTGCTCATGGAATGGCTGGGGAAGCCCGTCTGGATGTGGACGGCTTTCTTGAGCCTTGTCGTTTTTCTCCTCGCCTTCGATCTCGGAGTCCTTAACAGAAAGGACAAAGAACTCGGCGTGAAGGAGAGCCTTCTCCTCTCTGCCTTCTATATCGGCATCGCAATGCTCTTCGGTGCCTATATCTGGTGGTCCTTCGAGACCGGCCTCCTGGTGACCCAGGACGGCACCCATGCGGGCATCTCCTACTTCACGGGATTCTTCATCGAGAAGTCCCTGTCGATCGACAATGTTTTCGTGATCTCGCTGATCTTCAGCTATTTCGCGATTCCCAGAGCCTACCAGTACCGTGCTCTCGTCTGGGGCATCATCGGCGTCATTGTCCTGCGTGGCATCATGATCGCCTTGGGTGCCGCTTTGGTGCAGGAATATTCCTGGATGCTCTACATCTTCGGCGCGTTCCTGATCGCGACCGGCATCAAGATGCTGATCGTGCCCGAGAGCGATCCGGACATCGAGAAGAACCCGCTCGTCCGCTTCCTGCGCAAGCACATGCGGGTGACGAACCGACTTCACGACCAGCACTTCTTCGTGCGCGAGCCCGACCCGAAGACAGGCAAGATCATCACCTGGGCAACGCCGCTCTTCCTGGCCCTCGTGGTGATCAACGTCGCCGACCTGATCTTTGCGGTGGACTCGGTGCCAGCGATCTTCGCCATCACCACGGATACCTTCGTGGTCTACACGGCCAACATCATGGCGATCCTGGGCCTGCGGGCGCTCTACTTCGCGCTCGCCGCCATGGTGCACCGGTTCCACTACCTGAAATACGCCTTGGCGCTGGTGCTCGTGTTCATCGGCGGCAAGATCTTCTGGAACCAGCTTGTGGGCAAGCTCGATCCCACCATCTCGCTGGGCGTGACCCTCGCCCTGATCGCCGGCGGTGTCGTCTTCTCCCTCTGGAAGACGAAGGACGAGCAGGCGACCGTTTCTGGGTAAGGCACAGTGGGAGGGTGAATGCCCTCCCTCTTTCTACTCGTCTGTCACTGTCATTCCGGGGCCGCGTTGCGGAGCCCGGAATCCATAAACGCAACGCTGGTCGAGCAAGATGCTACAAAGCTGTTGTGTCCTTTCCAGTACCGTTAGCGATTATGGATTCCGGGCTCGCCTGCGGCGCCCCGGAATGACAGCGGTGAAAGGCCTGTCTCACACCGGCAGCATCCCGTCGCTTTTGACCTCCTCCATCACCGCATAGGTGCGGGTCTCCTTCATGCCCGGCAGGGCGAGAAGAATGTCGCCGAGGAAGCGGCGGTAGGCGGCCATGTCGGCTACCCGGGTCTTCACGAGATAATCGAAGCCGCCGGCCACCATGTGGCATTCCAGAACTTCAGGCGCCCGCTTCACGGCCTCGGCGAATTTCTCGAAGACATCCGGCGTGGTCTTGTCGAGGGAGACCTCCACGAAGACCAGGAGGCCAAGCCCCAGCCGGTGCGGATCGAGCCTCGCCCCATAGCCGGCGATGAAGCCCTCCCGCTGCAGGCGTTTCACCCGGTCGCCCGTAGAGGTGGGTGACAGACCGACTTTTTCCGCCAAGTCCACATTAGCGATACGGCCATCGGCCTGAAGAGCTTTGAGGATCTTGCGATCTGTCCTGTCTAGATCCGTCATTATCACGGCCCTGTGCGCATTCCTCCGACTTTCATAAGGCGAGATCAGTTATTTTGCCATCGAAACGCGGTCGGAGGCCTCATATATTCCGGGAAACATCCAGAGGATCTCCGATGAGCCCTGCTCCCAGCGCCGCCCTGCCCTTCAACCCGCCCTATGCTGAAGACGATAAAGCCCTCGCGGCCCGCCTTCTCGCCACCTCCCGGCTTTCTCCGGAACGGGAGAAGCGGGTGGACGAGCAGGCCACGCGCCTGATCGAGGCGATCCGCGCCAAGGGTGGCGGGCTCGGGGGCGTCGAGGAGATGCTGCGGGAATACGCGCTCTCCACCAAGGAGGGGCTGGCCCTCATGGTGCTGGCAGAGGCCCTGCTGCGCGTTCCGGATGCCGCCACGGCCGACCGGCTCATAGAGGACAAGCTGGGACAGGCCGATTTCGCCGGCCACGAATCGAAGTCCGATGCCTTCCTCGTCTCGGCCTCGGCCTGGGCGCTCGGCATCACCGCGCGGGTGATCCAGCCCGGCGAGACCCCGGAGAGCATTCTGGGCCAGCTCACCAAGCGCCTCGGCCTTCCCGCCGTGCGCACGGCGACCCGCCAAGCCATGCGGGTGATGGGCAATCACTTCGTGCTCGGCCAGACCATCGAGGAGGCCCTGAAGCGGGCAGGAACCTCGAAGGGCCGTGTCTACCGCTACTCCTTCGACATGCTGGGCGAAGGCGCCCGCACAGCCGACGACGCGCGCCGTTATTTCGACTCTTACGCCTCCGCCATCGATGCCATCGGCCGCTCTGCCGGCAATGAGCCGCTGCCGAACCGGCCCGGCATTTCGGTGAAGCTCTCGGCCCTGCATCCGCGCTACGAAGCCACGAGCCGCGAGCGGGTGATGCGCGAGCTCGTGCCGCTCGTGATCGAGCTAGCGCAAAAGGCCAAGTCCTATGACCTCAACTTCACCGTCGACGCGGAGGAGGCCGACCGGCTCGAACTCTCACTCGAGGTGATCGAGGCCGTACTCGCCGATCCGTCGCTCGCTGATTGGAAAGGTTTCGGCCTTGCTATCCAATCCTACCAGAAGCGTGCCGGCTCGGTAATCGATGCTGTCGCGGCCATGGCCGAGAAATACGACCGGCAGCTCATGGTGCGTCTTGTGAAGGGCGCCTACTGGGACACGGAGGTGAAGCGCGCCCAGGAGCGCGGGCTCGACGACTACCCGGTCTTTACCCGCAAGGCGATGACGGACCTTCACTACATGGCCTGCGCCGAGAAGATGCTCAGCTTGCGCCCGCGCATCTACCCGCAATTCGCTACGCACAATGCGCTCACCGTCGCGTCCATCATCGAGCGTGCCGGCGGCACGGAGGGCTACGAGTTCCAGCGTCTGCACGGCATGGGCGAGGCGCTCTATGCACGCCTGCTGGAGGACAAGCCGGGGTTGGCCTGCCGTGCCTATGCGCCGGTCGGCGGCCACCGCGATCTCCTGGCCTACCTCGTGCGTCGCCTCCTGGAGAATGGCGCGAACTCCTCCTTCGTGAGCGTTGCGGCCGATCCCAATGTGCCGGTCCATGCGCTGCTGAAGCGTCCCGCCGACATCATCGTATCGGCCGACAAGGCGCGTCATCCCAAGCTCCCCCTGCCGCGCGATCTTTACGGACCCGAGCGTGCCAATTCACGAGGCGTGGAGTTCGGCCACCAGGCTTCTCTCGACGCGCTTCTGGCGGAGATCGAGAAGAGCGGGCAGCAGAGCTTCAAGGCCGAGCCGCTGATCGACGGCAAGGCGGCCTCGGGCACGTCCCGCCCGGTCGTCAGCCCCATCGACGGCAGCACGGTTGCGGGCCACGTGACGGAGGCTTCGCCTGACGTAGCGGACCGCGCCATGGCGGCGGCTCAGAAAGGCTTTGCAAGCTGGAGCCGCACCGATGCGGGCACCCGCGCCAAGGCATTGCAGCGCGCGGCCGATCTCCTGGAAGAGCGGCGCGGGGCGCTGCTGCACCTGCTGCAGGTGGAAGCCGGAAAAACCCTCGACGATGCCCTCTCCGAGGTGCGCGAGGCTGTCGACTTCCTGCGCTACTACGCCGTTCAGGGCCGCACTCTCTTTGGCGAAGGCGACCTGATGCCGGGGCCAACCGGCGAGAGCAACATGCTGCGCCTGCGCGGACGTGGTGTGTTCGTGGCGATTTCGCCCTGGAACTTCCCACTCGCCATCTTCCTCGGCCAGGTGAGCGCCGCGCTGATGGCGGGCAATGCGGTGGTGGCCAAGCCTGCCGAGCAGACGCCGCTGATCGCGGATTTCGCCGTGCGCATCCTGCACGAAGCCGGCGTGCCGAAGACTGCCCTTCATCTCATGCCGGGCGACGGACGCGTCGGTGCGCGTCTTGTGGAACACAAGAATGTGGCTGGCGTCGTCTTTACCGGTTCGACGGAAGTAGCCCGCATCATCAATCGCACGCTGGCGAACAAAGACGCGGCCATCGTGCCGCTGATCGCTGAGACCGGCGGCATCAATGCCATGATCGTCGATGCGACGGCTCTGCCTGAGCAGGTTGCAGATGACGTGGTGACCTCGGCCTTCCGCTCGGCAGGACAGCGCTGCTCAGCGCTTCGCCTGCTCTGCGTGCAGGAGGACGTGGCCGACCGCATGATCGAAATGATCGCGGGCAATGCACGCGAGCTGAAGCTTGCCGACCCGCGAGAGATCGCGACCCATGTGGGCCCGGTGATCGACCGTGAGGCCAAGGACAAGCTCGATGCGCATATCACCGACATGAGGCGTCAGGCGAAGGTGCATTACGCCGGCGAAGCGCCTGCGACAGGCACGTATGTGGCTCCGCATATCTTCGAGCTCAACAAGCCGCACGATCTCGCCCAGGAGGTGTTCGGCCCAGTGCTCCATGTGGTGCGCTACAAGGCGGATCGCCTGGAAGACGTGCTCCGATCGATTGAGGGCACGGGCTACGGACTGACGCTCGGGGTGCATTCCCGCATCGACTCCACAGTCGAGCGCGTGGTGGAGGCCCTGTCGGTGGGCAACGTCTATGTGAACCGCAACATGATCGGTGCGGTGGTGGGCGTGCAGCCCTTCGGCGGCCACGGGCTGTCCGGCACGGGTCCGAAGGCCGGTGGCCCACACTATCTCCTGCGCTTTGCCACCGAGCAGACGGTGACAATCAACACGGCGGCTGCGGGCGGTAATGCGAACCTCATCGCCATGGGCGAGTAGGGCAACAAGCCCGCTCAGTATGCCACTGACACCCTCCACGTCATGCCCGGCCTTGTGCCGGGCATCCACGTCTTCGTGCGGGTTCCAATTCACAAACCTCGTCCTGAGGAGCAGACGCAGTCTGCGTCTCGAAGGAGAATCCAGTACTCTCTAGAATCTCCTTCGAGACGGATTGCTCGCGCAATCCTCCTCAGGATGAGGTTGAGTGAATAAGACATGGATGGCCGGAACTGATCCTCGGATTAAGTCCGGGGACGGCCATGACGTGGTGCATTTCATCAGGCTTTGAAGCCGAAACTTCGCACCTTTTCCCAAGGTCCTCCGCGATACCACCACAGATCAAGCGCTACTCCTGTGACCTGAAACGGCTGAAAGCTTTCCCTCAAGTCCTCCAACAGAGCCCTTGCCTGCGTCGGATCGACTTTATTCTGCACCGTCACATGTGGGCTGTGGTTCTGCCGGTCCTGCGGCTTGAGCCAGTCGTTCCATATGAGTGCAAAGTGCCCGCGCATGGCCGTGAGTTCTGACGAGGCAAGGGCATAGGCCACACCGCGTCCGAGTGGGCGCAGACCTGTCACATCCAGAGTGAAAGGCTTCTGGTCTGACGCACGGGCCTCGATGTCCTGCTGGACTTTTGCGAGTTGCTCGCCCGGCAGGGCATGAAACAGCGTCAGGTGTGCCGGGATGAAGTTCCGCCCGGGGGGAAAGTAGCGCCGTCGCTGCGCGTCGAAGAAGGCGAAGGAGCGCTCGTCGAATTGGAGCGTGAGGATGAGAGGCGCAATCTGTTCCATGAAAAGAAAAACCCGGCTCAGGGCCGGGTTGTTTCAGATCTTAAGCGGACAATCGCTTTAGAAGTTCAGCGCCGCCTTGGCTTCGCGCAGCTGCGCGACGGCCGATTCCGCCGCGTGTTTGGCAGCCGGATCGTTGGTGGCGTCGTAGTGCATCTCAGCCGTCAGGATCTCGTGATCGAGGATCTCCTGAGTCAGCTCCTCTTCGGGAAGAGCACGCTCGGCCAGCACAGTGAGGCCGTTCTGGTTGATGTCGGCGAAGCCGCCGCGCACCAGGATGCGCCGTCCGTTGCCGGGCGTGCTGGTGATGACGAGGAACCCGGTCTTGAGGGCCGTCATCACCGGCGAATGGCCGGCCAGAACCGTCATGTCACCTTCGGTGGCGGGCAGCACGACGGCGTCGACGTCGCCTGAGAACAGCACGCGCTCAGGAGAGACGAGTTCGAAGTTGAAGGTAGCCATCTATCTGAGCTCCTCGTCATCCCGATCACGATCGGGTGTCGTTTGGGAGATACGCTTAGACGCGATCATCCCGGAGCGTGCCAGCACGACTCCGGGATGACGCGAGACTTGAATTAGGCAGCTTCGGCGGCGAGGCGCTGGGCCTTCTCGACGGCTTCCTCGATGGTGCCGACCATGTAGAAGGCAGCCTCGGGGAGGTGGTCGTACTGGCCTTCGACCAGACCCTTGAAGCCCTTGATGGTGTCTTCAAGCGCAACGAGCTTGCCGGGCGAGCCAGTGAACACTTCCGCCACGTGGAACGGCTGGGACAGGAAGCGCTCGATCTTGCGGGCGCGAGCCACGGTGAGCTTGTCCTCTTCGGAGAGCTCGTCCATGCCCAGGATCGCGATGATGTCCTGGAGCGCTTTGTAGCGCTGCAGCACCTGCTGAACCTGGCGGGCGGTGTTGTAGTGCTCGTCGCCGACTATCGCAGCGGACAGCATGCGCGAGGTCGAGTCGAGCGGGTCCACGGCCGGGTAGATGCCCTTCTCGGCGATCGAGCGCGACAGCACGGTCGTGGCGTCGAGGTGGGCGAACGAGGTGGCCGGCGCCGGGTCGGTCAGGTCGTCGGCGGGCACGTAGATGGCCTGCACCGAGGTGATCGATCCCTTGTTCGTGGTGGTGATGCGCTCCTGCAGGGCGCCCATGTCGGTGGAGAGCGTCGGCTGGTAGCCCACCGCCGAAGGAATACGGCCGAGAAGCGCCGACACCTCGGAGCCCGCCTGGGTGAAGCGGAAGATGTTGTCCACGAAGAACAGCACGTCCTGGCCCTGGTCGCGGAAGTTCTCGGCGACGGTGAGGCCGGTGAGCGCGACGCGGGCGCGGGCACCCGGGGGCTCGTTCATCTGGCCGTACACGAGGGCACACTTGGAGCCGGCAGCCGAGCCGCTCTCACGCGGATCGACGTTCACCTTCGACTCGATCATCTCGTGATAGAGATCGTTGCCTTCGCGGGTGCGCTCGCCGACGCCGGCGAACACGGAGTAGCCGCCGTGCGCCTTCGCGACGTTGTTGATGAGCTCCATGATGAGCACGGTCTTGCCGACGCCGGCGCCGCCGAAGAGGCCGATCTTACCGCCCTTGGCATAGGGAGCGAGCAGGTCAACGACCTTGATGCCCGTCACGAGGATCTGACCCTCGGTGGATTGCTCGGCATAAGAAGGAGCCGGCTGGTGGATGGCGCGGGTGCTTTCGCCCACGATCGGACCAGCCTCGTCCACCGGCTCGCCGATGACGTTCATGATGCGGCCGAGCGTTGCGGTGCCGACAGGCACGGAGATCGGAGCGCCTGTGTCGGTGACGGGTTGGCCACGAACGAGACCCTCGGAGGTGTCCATGGCGATGCAGCGCACGGTGCTCTCGCCGAGCTGCTGCGCCACTTCGAGCACGAGGCGGGTGTCGCCGTTTGTGGTCTCGAGCGCGTTCAGGATCTCCGGCAGGTGACCTTCGAACTGCACGTCGACGACGGCGCCGATGACCTGCGTGATGTGACCGGTCGCCTTACGGGCGGGGGTAGCGGTGTTGGCCATGATTGGCTCCTCTCGGATTCGTCAGAGCGCCTCGGCGCCCGAAATGATTTCGATCAGTTCCTTGGTGATCATCGCCTGACGCGACCGGTTGTAGGTCATCGTCTGCTTCTTGATCATCTCGCCCGCGTTGCGGGTCGCATTGTCCATGGCGCTCATGCGGGCGCCCTGTTCGGAAGCGGCGTTCTCGAGCAGCGCGCGGAAGATTTGCACGGTGAGGTTCCGCGGCAGGAGCGTCGTCAGGATCTCGCCTTCCTCGGGCTCGTAGTCGTAGACCGCGTCGGACGACGTGCCCGTGGCCTCGATCTGGGCCGGGATAATCTGCTGCGCCGTCGGGATCTGGGCGATCACCGAGCGGAAGCGCGAGTAGAACAGGGTCGCCACGTCGAACTCGCCAGCCTCGAAGCGGGCGAGAACCTTCTGGGCGATCATGTCGCCCTGCTCGAAGCCAAGCTGGCGCACGGAGCGCAGGTCGATGAGCTCGATGATCTGCTGAGCGAACTGGCGACGCAGAATGTCGTAGCCCTTCTTGCCCACGCAGATGATCTTGACCGTCTTGCCTTCGGCCATGAGCCGGGTGGCATGGTCGCGAGCCAGACGTGCAATGGAGGAGTTGAATGCACCGCAGAGACCACGCTCGGCGGTGCAGACGATCAGCAGGTGAACGCGGTCTGAACCGGTCCCGGCGAGAAGCCGCGGCGTCTCGGGTCCGACCGTGATGCCGGACGCGAGATTGCCGAGCACCGAGGACATGCGCTCCGCATAGGGGCGCGCGGCCTCCGCCGCGGTCTGCGCACGGCGCAGTTTCGCGGCGGCCACCATTTGCATGGCCTTGGTGATCTTCTGCGTCGCCTTGACCGAGGCGATGCGGTTACGAAGGTCTTTTAAGCTCGGCATCGAGCGCCCTACCCTCTCCGGAGAACCGGTTGGATCTTACGAGAAAGACTTGGCGAAGTTCTGGACGACGTCCTTGAGCTTCGCTTCGGAGTCGCTCGACAGGTCCTTCGAAGTCCGAACGGCATCGAGGATATCGGCGTGCTTGCTGCGCAGGAGCGAGAGCAGCCCGTCCTCGAACGCCCGCACCCGGTTCAGGGGCAGGTTGTCGAGATAGCCGTTCACACCGGCGTAGATCACGGCGACCTGCTCTTCCATCTTCAGCGGAGAGAACTGCGGCTGCTTCAGGAGCTCGGTCAGGCGCGAACCACGGTTCAGCAGGCGCTGGGTGGTGGCGTCGAGGTCGGAGCCGAACTGGGCAAAGGCCGCCATCTCGCGGTACTGCGCCAGCTCGCCCTTGATCTTGCCCGCGACCTTCTTCATCGCCTTCGTCTGGGCCGAGGAGCCCACGCGCGACACCGAGAGGCCGACGTTCACGGCCGGGCGGATGCCCTGGTAGAACAGGTCCGTCTCAAGGAAGATCTGACCGTCGGTGATCGAGATCACGTTGGTCGGGATGTAGGCCGACACGTCGTTGGCCTGCGTCTCGATGACCGGCAGAGCGGTGAGCGAGCCCGCGCCTTGGCTGTCGTTGAGCTTCGCGGCGCGCTCGAGCAGGCGGGAGTGCAGGTAGAACACGTCGCCCGGATAAGCCTCGCGGCCCGGCGGACGGCGCAGCAGCAGCGACATCTGACGGTAGGCGACGGCCTGCTTGGACAGGTCGTCATACACGATCACGGCATGCATGCCGTTGTCGCGGAAGAACTCGCCCATGGCGCAGCCCGAGAAGGGCGCCAGGAACTGCATCGGAGCCGGATCGGAGGCGGTGGCTGCGATGATGATGGAGTATTCCAGAGCGCCCTGCTCTTCGAGAACCTTCACGAACTGGGCGACCGTGGAGCGCTTCTGACCGACCGCGACGTAGACGCAGTAGAGCTTCTGGCTCTCGTCGTTGCCCTGGTTCAGCGGCTTCTGGTTCAGGATCGTGTCGAGCACGACGGCGGTCTTACCGGTCTGACGGTCACCGATGATCAGCTCGCGCTGGCCGCGGCCGACCGGGATCAGGGCGTCGATGGCCTTGAGGCCCGTGGCCATCGGCTCATGCACCGACTTGCGCGGAATGATGCCGGGAGCCTTCACGTCCACGCGGCGACGCTCGGTCGACTGGATCGGGCCCTTGCCGTCGATGGGGTTGCCGAGCGCGTCGACGACGCGGCCGAGCAGGCCCTTGCCGACCGGCACGTCCACGATAGCGCCCGTGCGCTTCACGGTCTGGCCTTCGGCGATTTCACGGTCGGAGCCGAACACCACGACGCCGACATTGTCGGTTTCGAGGTTGAGGGCCATGCCGCGCACGCCGCTCTCGAATTCGACCATCTCACCGGCCTGAACCTTGTCGAGGCCGTAGCAACGGGCGATACCGTCACCGACGGACAGCACCTGCCCGACTTCGGTGACTTCAGCTTCGGTACCGAAGTTCTTGATCTGCTCTTTGAGGATCGCGGAGATCTCAGCGGCTCGAATGTCCATCAGCGGACCTCTTTCATCGCTAGACGAATGGAATTGAGTTTGGTGCGCACCGAGGCATCCACCATGCGGGAACCCATCTTCACGATGAGACCGCCGATGAGGCTCGGGTCGATTTTGACGTTGACAGCAACGTCAGCCTTGGCGACGTCGCGCAGCGCCGCCTTGATTTCGTTCAGGACCGTGTCGGACGGCGCCTCCGCCAGGGTGACCTGCGCCTGGACGATGCCCTTGGCATCGGACACCAGGTTCTGGTAGGCGCGGATCATGTCCGGCAGGGCGAAGAGCCGGCGCTTGGACGCGACGAGACGGATAAAATTGCCCGCCAAGCCCGAGATGCCGGCCTTGTCGAGAATGGCACCGATCGCGTTCGACTGCTCTTCGGCCGTGAAGATGGGGTTGAGGATCAGGCGCTGCAAGTCGTCGCTGCCGCGGATCAGCTGGTCGAAGCGGGCGAGATCGCCAGCGACGGCGTCCACCGTATTCGCCTCGCGGGCGACTTCGAACATCGCCGAAGCATAGCGCAACGCTACGCCCGACAGGAGGGGTCCATCATGGGAACCGCTTTGCGCCACGTAACCGTCTCTCTTGTCATAACGGGCCCTCGGACCGGGAAGGCCTACGAGCGAGGCATCCGGGAGACCCGTCAGGTGTGGAAATGAGCCCGGGACGGGAGCCTTCTCCGCCCGTCAGGCGAGGGTGCACTAGCATGGGTTTTTCTGAGGCGCAAGGCGAGCTGAGCCCTGTTCGGCAGGTAAAAACCGGGTGCCTGCCGGGGTGGGGCCTAAAGTTCCAGGGTGGCGACTTCGCAATTGGTGAGGAACCGCCCGACGAGCTTGCTGAAGAAGGTGCCGTGACCCACGACGGCGATCATCGTCTCCGGCCTCTCCGCCAGCCAGAAGCGGAACCGCTCGACCCGCTCCTCGAACACATGAGCGGGCTCGTAGACGAAGCCCCGCTCGTTTACCTCGCCGTCGTTGTGCCACCAGACCTCGTCCAGATGCCCGAAATGCAGGTGGGGGAAGTCCTGGGCCAGATGGGAGACGGCGCGACCCACATCGCAGCTGCTTTCCAGGTGCTCCCGGTGCAGGCACTCCACCAGGATCGTCGGTGACGCAGGGTGGGTCCCGAACAGCCCCATGGTGGTCTGGATCGCCCGGGTCAGTGGCGAGGTCACGACAAGTTCATAAGGATACTGGCGCAGCTCCGGTGCCCGTTCGGCCACCTGCTGCTGGCCAAGCTCGGTGAGAGGCGCATCGACATGCCCCGGATCCTCGCCGTGCTCGGCCCAGTGGGCATTAAAGGTGGATTGGCCGTGGCGGATGCAATGGACGATCTTGGGCATGGTACCTGTCTTAATAAGAATCTCTGGTTGGTCACAGAAAGCTCTGCGGATCCACGTCGATGGACACCCGCGTGTTCCCACGGATCTTGGGGCAGCGGGCCATCCAGCCGCGTAGGTAACCCTGGAGGTCCACCTCCCGTTCGGTCTTGACCAGAAGGCGGAAGCGGTAGCGGCCACGGATCAGGGCGAGCGGGGCTTCGGCAGGTCCGAGCACCGTGACGCCGGGCGGCGGCTCCGCCACGAGCGCCATGGCGCGGGCATGGGCCTCCGCCGCCTCGCGCTCGGCCGCCGAAACGATGAGGGAGGCCAAGCGCCCGAACGGCGGCAGGCCCGCCATTTCCCGCACCCGGGTCTCCTCCTCGTAGAACCGCTCGGCGTCACCTGAGATCAGGGCGGCGATCACCGGATGGTCAGGCTGCCAGGTCTGGACCAGGGCGCGTCCGGGCTTCTCGCCACGTCCGGCCCTGCCCGTCACCTGCTGGAGCATCTGGAAGGTGCGCTCGGCGGCGCGCGGATCGCCTGAGGTGAGGCCGATATCGGCATCGAGCACGCCTACCAGAGTCATCAGAGGAAAATTGTGCCCTTTGGCCACGAGCTGGGTGCCGATGACGATGTCGAACTCTCCCGCCGCGATGGCAGCCAACTCCATCCGCAGCCGCTCCGTGCCGCCCGGAAAATCGCTGGAGAGCACGATGCATCGCTTGTCCGGAAACAGCTCCGTCGCCTCTTCGGCAATCCGCTCGACGCCGGGGCCGCAGGGCACAAGCGAATCGACACTGCCGCATTCGACACAAGATTGGGGCGTGCGCTCCACGTGGCCACAATGGTGGCAGACCAGGGAGCGGCGGAACCGGTGCTCCACCAGCCAGGAGGAGCAGTTCGGGCACTCGTAGCGGTGGGCGCAGTTGCGGCAGAGGGTGAGCGGGGCATAGCCGCGTCGGTTGAGGAAGAGCAGCGCCTGCTCGCCTTTGGCCACCGTGTCCTCCACGGCTGCGACGAGGGTCGGCGAGAGCCAACGGCCTTTCGGAATGGCTTCCTTGCGCAGGTCCACGGCCCGGATCTGCGGCATGGAGCGGCCGCCGAATCGCTCGGGCAGGCGCACATGGCGATAGCGGCCGCGCTCCACGTTGACCCGGCTCTCGATAGAGGGCGTAGCCGAGGCCAGGATCACGGAGGCATTCTCGATCTTGCCACGCACCACCGCCATGTCGCGGGCGTGATAATGCACCCCGTCATCCTGCTTGTAGGCGGTCTCGTGCTCCTCATCGACCACGATCAGACCGAGATCGGCATAGGGCAGGAACAGGGCCGACCGGGCGCCGGCCACCACCTTCACCTCGCCCGACGCAATGGCTGCATAAAGCCGCTCGCGCTTGCGGCCCGTGACACCGGAATGCCAAGTAGCGGGCTTCACGCCGAAGCGGGCAGCGAACCGGTCGAGGAATTGGGCGGTGAGCGCGATTTCCGGCATCAGGATCAGGGCTTGCCGACCTTGGCGCACCGCCTCGGCCACCGCCTCGAAATACACCTCCGTCTTTCCGGAGCCGGTGACCCCTTCGAGCAGGATCACGGGCGGATGCTCCTCGTTCATGGCGGCGACAAGCTTTTGCGCTGCCTCGCCCTGCCCGTCTGAGAGAGCGGTGTCACCGAAAGCTGGATCGGGCATCTCGGCCACCGGCTCGGCCAGCAAAGCCACCGTCTCCAAGGCCCCTTCGTCGATCAATCCGTTGACGACCCCGACACTGACACCCGCCGCTTGGGCGAGTTCGCTCTTGAGCCGGACGGCCCCGTCCTGGGCGATTTCAACCACCTTCTGCCGGGCAGGTGTAATACGCTTGGGCAAGGCGCCGGCCAGCCTCACGCCGACGCGCGCCACCTCCTGCCGGTCGGCATCGGGGATCTTGAGCCCCATGGCGAGCGCCGAGCCCTTGGGTGCGAGCGTGTACCAGGCGATCCAGTCCAGGAACTTGCGCATCTCGGGCGAGAGATTCGGCGCGTCGATGACGCCCGTCACCTTCTTCAGGTTGCCGCCCTGCCCTTCGCGCAGCCCCCAGACGACGCCCGCCACCTCGCGGTTGGCGAGCGGCACCTGCACCACGTCGCCCTCCTCAAGGCCGAGGCCGTCCGGCACGGCATAGGAATAAGCCGTGTCCAGCGCCAGCGGGATGAGGACATCGGCGATGCGGCTTGTCATTCGGGAGAGGTTAACCTGTGGCTGTTTAGGATACTGCCCTTGCATAAATGGGACTCATGTCAAGCAGCGCCACACAAAATGTTCTCGATCTGGTCCTCCCCGGCGCGGACGACACCCGCCGGGAGGCACTTGTCTGGCTCGCGTCGCTCGCCAAGGAGCGGCGGCTCTCGGCCAAGACCGTCGAGGCTTATGCGCGGGATCTGCGGCAGTTCCTGGCCTTCCTGACGAACCATCTGGGCGAGCCGCCGAGCGTCAAGGGCATCTTGGGCCTCAAGCCCCTCGATATTCGCGCTTTCCTGGCCGCCCGGCGGATGGACTCGGTGGGAAGCCGCTCGCTCATGCGCCAGCTTGCGGCGCTGCGCTCCTTCGCCCGGCATCTGGAGCGAGAAGGTCATGGCACGGCGTCGGCCTTTGCTGCGATTCGCACCCCGAAGGTGGAGAAGAACCTGCCGCGCCCGCTGTCCGCCTCCTCGGCCGTCGCCGTCACGGATGCGGAAACGCGGGCGTCCGAGAACCGCAAGCCCTGGATCCTGGCGCGGGACGCCGCCGTGCTGTCCCTGCTCTATGGGGCAGGCCTGCGTATTTCCGAAGCGCTCGGCCTGCAGCGGCGGGAAGCGCCTGTGAACGGGCTCGATGCCATCACGGTGACCGGCAAGGGGGCTAAGATGCGCAGCGTGCCGGTGATCCCACCGATCCAGCGGGCGGTGGAGGAGTATCTGGCGCTCTGCCCCTATGCGATCCCACCTGAGGGGCCGCTCTTCGTCGGTGCCCGCGGCGGACCGCTCTCGCCCCGGATCATCCAGCTTGCCGTGGAGGAGTTGCGCGGCGCGCTGGGTCTTCCCGATAGCGCCACGCCGCATGCCCTGCGCCATTCCTTCGCCACGCATCTGCTGGCCAAGGGCGGCGACCTGCGCGGCATCCAGGAATTGCTGGGCCACGCCTCGCTTTCGACCACGCAGCTTTACACGAAGGTGGATGCGGCCCGGCTGATGGATGCGTTCAATGCGGCCCATCCGAGGGCGCGGGTGAAATGAATTGTCAGGTGTCATCCCGGGGCTGCGCAGCAGAACCCGGGATCGCGTAACGAGAGTGGCGCCATATCCTGAGAGCGATCCCGGATCGCCTGCGGCGTCCGGGATGACGATGGTGGCTATTCCGCTGCCACCACGGCCTCGGCCAGCAGCTGCCGCGCCGCGGGTCCGATGTCTCCAGCCGTCCAGTGCGGGCGGCAGACGGAGACGTAGCGGCCTTCGCCGCCGATCTCGACCACTGGACCCGAGCGCACGGCTTCGCCGTTGCGGTCGTATTTCAGGATCATCGTGGCCTTGCGGCCGCAATGGCAGAGCTGCTTGATCTCCTGGAAATCCTGGGCCAGAGCCATCATGGCGATAATCGCGTCGCTGAACAGCGTGCCGTAGACGTTGTTCTTCAGCCCGTAGGCCATCACGGGCACGTTCAGCTCGTCCACGATCCAAGCAAGCTGGCGGACCTGATCGGCGGTCATGAACTGAACTTCATCGACCAGCACCACCGTGACCGGCTTCTTCGCGTGCTCAGCCGCCACGATGGCGCCGATGTCATCGCTCTTCCGCAAGGGAATCGCATCGGCCTCGAGGCCGATGCGCGACTTCACCTTGCCGACGCCGAACCGGTCGTCGATCAAGCTCGTGAACAGCAGCACGTTGCCGCCGTTCTCGATGTAATTGTAGCGAACCTGCAGGAGATGGGTCGTCTTGCCTGCGTTCATCACCGAGTAGATGAAGTGGAGCTTTGCCATGTCACCATCTTACATGTGAATGGCGCGCTTCTCCACTGCGAGGGCTGCTTCCTTCACAGCCTCCGCAAGCGTCGGGTGCGCGTGGCAGGTGCGGGCCATGTCTTCCGACGAGGCGCCGAACTCCATAGCGATCGCCGCCTCGTGGATGAGATTGCCGGCCTCAGGCCCGACGATGTGCACGCCGAGCACCTTGTCGGTCGTGGCATCAGCCAGGATCTTCACGAAGCCGTCCGTGGTGCGGTTAACCTTGGCGCGGCCGTTGGCCGTGAAGGGGAATTTTCCCGCATTGTAGGCGATGCCTGCGCTTTTCAGCTCTTCCTCGGTCTTGCCCACGGAGGCGACCTCCGGGAACGTGTAGACCACGCTCGGAATCACGTCGTAGTTCACGTGACCCGCCTTGCCGGCCAGAATCTCGGCCACGGCAACACCCTCGTCCTCGGCCTTGTGGGCGAGCATGGGGCCGGCGATCACGTCGCCGATGGCGTAGATGCCGGTGACGTTGGTGGAGAAATGTGCGTCCGTCTGGATGCGGCCGCGGTTGTCGAGCTGGACGCCCACCTTGTCGAGGCCGAGGCCTTGCGTGTAGGGCACGCGACCGATGGCCACGAGCACCACATCGGCCTCGATGGTCTCCGCATTGCCGCCGCCAGCGGGCTCCACGGTGAGCTTCGCGCCGTTGCCGGTCCGTTCAACCCCAGTGACCTTGGAGCCGAGCTTGAAGGCAAAACCCTGCTTGCCCAGGATGCGCTGGAAGTTCTTGGCGACCTCGCCGTCCATGCCGGGCAGGATGCGGTCAAGATATTCCACCACCGTCACCTCGGAACCGAGACGGCGCCACACGGAGCCGAGCTCCAGGCCGATCACGCCGGCGCCGATGACCACGAGACGCTTCGGAACAGATTCGAGGTCGAGCGCTCCGGTGGAGGAGACCACCACCTTCTCGTCGATCTCGATGCCCGGCAGGCGGGTGACATCGGAGCCCGTGGCGATGACGATGTTCTTCGTCTCGAGCACCTGGTTCGAGCCGTCCTCGGCGGTCACCTCGACTTGGCCCGGAGCGGCGATGTGCGCGGTGCCGATGAAGGCATCGATCTTGTTCTTCTTGAGCAGGAACTCGACGCCCTTGGTATTGCCGTCGACGCCCTCCTGCTTGAACTCCAGCATCTTCTTGAGGTCGAGGGTCGGGGCGCTCACGCCGATGCCCATATCGGCGAAATGCTGCGCATCCTGGAACATGTGCGAGGCATGCAGCAGGGCCTTCGAGGGAATGCAGCCGATGTTCAGGCAGGTGCCGCCATGGGTCTTGCGCTTTTCCACCACGGCGGTCTTGAGGCCGAGCTGCGCGGCACGGATGGCGGCCACGTAGCCGCCGGGACCGGTGCCGATGACGATGAGATCGTAGGACATCTTTTGTCTCCACTTAAACGTCATGCCCGGATCAAGTCCGGGCATCCACGTCTTTGCTTTGCGTTGCAGGCGTGGATGGCCGGGACGAGCCCGGCCATGACGCTAAAAGGTTGTTGTTCTTACAGATCGAGCACGAGGCGCGCCGGATCCTCCAGGGCTTCCTTGACTCGCACGAGGAAGGTCACAGCTTCCTTGCCGTCGACGATGCGATGATCGTAGGAGAGCGCGAGATACATCATCGGACGCACGACCACCTGCCCATTGCGCACCACCGGACGGTCCTCGATGCGGTGCATGCCGAGAATGCCCGATTGCGGCGCGTTGAGGATCGGCGTCGACATGAGCGAGCCGTAGATGCCGCCATTGGTGATGGTGAAGGTGCCGCCCTGCATCTCGTCGATGGAGAGCTTGCCGTCTCGCGCCCGCTTGCCGAAATCGGCGATCTTCTTCTCGATGCCGGCGACCGACAGGTCATCCGCGTCGCGCACCACAGGCACCACGAGGCCCTTCTCGGTGCCGACCGCGATGCCGATGTGGTAGTAGTTCTTGTAGACGAGGTCCTGGCCGTCGATCTCGGCGTTCACGGCCGGAACGTCGCGCAGGGCCTGGATCACCGCCTTGGTGAAGAAGCCCATGAAGCCGAGCTTGGTGCCGTGCTTCTTCTCGAACACGTCCTTGTACTGGCTGCGCATGTTCATCACCGCGCTCATGTCCACGTCGTTGAACGTGGTGAGCATGGCGGCGGTGTTCTGCGCATCCTTGAGGCGGCGCGCGATGGTCTGGCGCAGCTTCGTCATCTTCACGCGCTCTTCGCGCTCCGCATCGCTCGGCGCGGACGGTGCACGCACCTGAACCGGAGCAGCCGGAGCGGCAGCCGAGGCACCGCCCGTGGCGATGGCCGCGAGCATATCGCCCTTGGTCACGCGGCCGTCCTTGCCGGTGCCGCCGACATTGGCCGGGCTCACGCCGCTCTCGGCGGCAAGACGGGCAACGGCCGGGCCGTGATCCTGGGCAGCGCCGGGAGCGGCCGCTGCGGGAGCAGGTGCTGCAGCGGGAGCCGGAGCAGCCTTAGGCGCTTCAACCTTGGGGGCGGCCGCTGGGGCAGCGGCAGGAGCCGCCGCCGCGCCGCCGTCGACAATGGAGCCGAGCACCGCGCCGGGGCTCACCGTCTCGCCGTCCTTGGCGATGATGTCGCCAAGCGTTCCGCTCGTGGGCGCGTTGACCTCGAGGGTGACCTTGTCGGTCTCCAGCTCGAGCACGGGCTCGTCGGCCTTCACGGGATCGCCGGGCTTCTTGAACCAGCGGCCGATGGTGGCCTCTGATACGGATTCGCCAAGGGTGGGTACGCGGATTTCAGTTGCCATGATCGTCTTTTGGTCTTTGCGGAGCCGGTGTCCCGGCCCCTCGGAATCGGATGAGTGCTCCCGCGGGCTTTATGCCGCGAAAGCCTCGTCGAGGAAGGCCTGCAGCTGGGCCTGATGCTTGGACATGAGGCCGGTGGCGGTGGCGGCGGAAGCGGGGCGGCCCACATAGCGGGGACGATCCACCTTGGAGCCGGCCGTCTTGAGCACCCACTCAAGATAGGGCTCGACGAACATCCAGGAGCCCATGTTCTTGGGCTCTTCCTGGCACCACACCACGTCGGCCTTCTTGAAGCGGGCGATCTCGGCCGCCAGCGACTTGGCCGGGAACGGATAGAGCTGCTCGACGCGCAGCAGGTAGACATCGTCGATGCCCCGCTTCTCGCGCTCCTCGAGCAGATCGTAATAGACCTTGCCCGTGCAGATCACCACGCGCCGGATCTTGTCGTCCTTCACCAGCTTGGTGACGTCGCGACCGGTCTGAGCGTCGTCCTGCAGCACCCGGTGGAAGTACGTGCCCTCCGAGATGTCCGAAAGGGTCGACGTGCAGCGCTTGTGGCGCAGCAGGCTCTTCGGCGTCATCAGGATCAGGGGTTTACGGAAGTCGCGCTTCAGCTGCCGGCGCAGGATGTGGAAGTAGTTCGACGGCGTCGAGCAGTAGCCCACCTGCATGTTGTCCTCGGCGCACATCTGGAGGAAGCGCTCCAGGCGGGCGGAGGAGTGCTCCGGACCCTGGCCCTCATAGCCGTGCGGCAGCAGGCAGACGAGGCCCGACATGCGCAGCCACTTGCGCTCGCCCGACGACACGAACTGGTCGAACACCACCTGGGCGCCGTTGGCGAAGTCACCGAACTGCGCTTCCCACAGGGTTAGGGCATTCGGCTCGGAGAGCGTGTAACCGTACTCGAAGCCGAGCACCGCCTCTTCCGAGAGCATCGAGTTGATGACCTCGTAGCGGGCCTGGTTTTCGCTGATGTGGTTGAGGTTGGTGTAGCGCTCCTCGTTCTCCTGATCGGTGAGAACCGTATGGCGCTGCGAGAAGGTGCCTCGCTCCACATCCTGGCCGGAGAGACGCACGCGGTGGCCTTCAAGCAGGAGAGAACCGAAAGCCAGAGCCTCGGCCATGGCCCAGTCGAAGCCCTCGCCGGTCTCCAGCATCTTCTTGCGGTTGTCGAGGAAGCGCTGGATCGTGCGGTGAAGGTGGAAGCCCTCCGGAATTGTGGTGAGCGCCTTGCCGATCTGCTGCAGGGTCTCGACCGATACGCCAGTTTGCCCGCGACGCGGATCGTCCTGATCCTCACGCACGGCCTTGAGACCCGACCAACGGCCATCGAGCCAGTCGGCCTTGTTGGGCTTGTAGTTCGACGCAATGTCGAACTCGGCATCGAGCTTCGAGCGCCAAGCCGACTTCATCTCCTCAATTTCGGCCTCGGTCACGACGCCCTCGGCCACGAGCTTCTTGGAGTAGAGCTCGGTGATCGACGTGTGCGACCGGATCTTGCGGTACATGAGCGGCTGGGTGAAGGCCGGTTCGTCGCCTTCGTTGTGGCCGAAGCGGCGGTAGCAGAACATGTCGATGACGACAGGCTTCTGGAACTTCTGCCGGTACTCGGTGGCGACCTTCGCGGCGAAGACCACGGCCTCCGGATCGTCGCCGTTCACGTGGAAGATCGGTGCCTCGACCATCTTCGCCACATCCGACGGATAAGGCGAGGAGCGCGAGAAGCGCGGATCGGTGGTGAAGCCGATCTGGTTGTTGATGATGAACGAGATCCAGCCGCCGGTGCGGTGACCGCGCAGCCCCGACAGTCCGAAGCACTCCGCCACCACGCCTTGGCCGGCGAAGGCTGCGTCGCCATGGATGAGGAGCGGCATCACCGCCGTGCGGTTGTCAGGCGTGCAGCCGTGCTGGTCCTGCTTGGCGCGCACCTTGCCGAGCACCACCGGATTGACGATCTCCAGGTGCGACGGGTTCGCGGTGAGCGACAGGTGGACGTTGTTGCTGTCGAAGGTGCGGTCCGACGAAGCGCCGAGATGGTACTTCACGTCGCCGGAGCCTTCCACGTCGTCGGGGGCGAAGGAACCGCCCTTGAACTCGTGGAACAGCGCCCGGTGCGGCTTGCCCATCACTTGGGTCAGCACGTTGAGACGGCCGCGATGGGCCATGCCGAGCACGATCTCCTTCACGCCGAGATTGCCGCCGCGCTTGATGATCTGCTCCAGCGCCGGGATCAGCGACTCGCCGCCATCGAGGCCGAAGCGCTTGGTGCCGGTGTAGCGGACATCCAGAAACTTCTCGAAGCCTTCCGCCTCGACGAGCTTGTTGAGGATGGCGCGCTTGCCTTCCTTGGTGAAGCTGATCTCCTTGTCGGGCCCTTCGATGCGCTCCTGGATCCAAGCCTTCTCGACCGGATCGGAGATGTGCATGAACTCGACGCCGAGCGTCTGGCAATAGGTGCGGTCGAGGATCGCGACGATCTCACGGATCGTGCCGAACTCGAGGCCGAGCACGTTGTCGAGGAAGATCTTGCGGTCCCAGTCGGCTTCCGTGAAGCCGTAATGGGACGGATGCAGTTCCTGATCGTTCGGGCGCGGGTTGATCTCAAGAGGATCGAGCTTGGCATGCAGGTGGCCGCGCACGCGGTAGGCGCGGATCAGCATGATGGCGCGCACGGAATCGCGGGTCGCCTGCTGCACGTCCGCCTGGCTGATCTCGGCACCCTTGTCTTGAGCTTTCGCCTTGATCTTCTCGCCGACCGCTTTCTCGACCTGAGCCCAATTTCCGTCGAGCGCCGAGACGAGTTCGCCATTGGCGTGAATCGGCCAGTTCGCCTTCTCCCAGGACGGGCCCTTGGCGGCTTTCTCGACAGCCTGCTTATCGTCCTTCAGGGCGCCGAAGAAGGCCTGCCACTCGGCATCGACCGAGGACGGATCCTGCTCGTAGCGGGCGTGAAGGTCCTCGATGTAGGACGCGTTCGCCCCATAGAGGAAGGCGGTGTTGAGAAGCTTTTCGTTGGCGTCTTGGCGTGCCATGACAATACTCGATTTCAAAATGACTGTGGGCCGCCCCGGGTTCGAGGCGGCCTTTATCGGTTACTTGCCCTTGAGAACCTCGACGAGGGTCTTGCCGAGGCGGGCCGGCGACGGCGACACGCGGATGCCCGCGGCCTCCATGGCGGCGATCTTGTCCTCAGCACCGCCCTTGCCGCCGGAGATGATAGCGCCGGCATGGCCCATGCGGCGTCCGGGAGGCGCCGTGCGGCCGGCGATGAAGCCGACCATCGGCTTCTTGCGGCCCTTCTTGGCCTCGCGGGCGATGAAATCGGCCGCCTCTTCCTCGGCCGAACCGCCGATCTCGCCGATCATGACGATCGACTCGGTCTTGGGGTCGGACAGGAACATGTCGAGCATCTCGATGAACTCGGTGCCCTTCACCGGGTCGCCGCCGATGCCGACCGCGGTGGTCTGGCCGAGGCCTTCATTGGTGGTCTGGAACACGGCCTCATAGGTGAGCGTGCCGGAGCGCGACACGATGCCGACGGAGCCCGGCTTGAAGATGTTAGCCGGCATGATGCCGATCTTCGACTCGCCGGCGGTGACGATGCCGGGGCAGTTCGGGCCGATGAGGCGCGACTTGGAGCCCTGGAGCGAGCGCTTCACGCGCACCATGTCCTGCACCGGAATGCCTTCCGTGATGCACACGATGAGCGGGATCTCTGCCTGGATGGCCTCGCAGATGGCGTCCGCCGCGCCCGGAGGCGGAACGTAGACCACAGAAGCGTCGGCGCCGGTCTTCTCGCGCGCTTCCATGACCGTGTCGAACACGGGCAGGCCGAGATGCGTGGAGCCGCCTTTGCCGGGCGACGTGCCGCCGACCATCTTGGTGCCATAGGCGATGGCCTGCTCGGAATGGAAGGTCCCGTTCTTGCCGGTGAAGCCCTGGCAGATGACCTTGGTGTCTTTGGTGATGAGGATGGACATCGGGTCGAAACCTTACTTTCCGCCGCGCACGGCGTTCACGATCTTCTGGGCGGCGTCGTCAAGGTCGTCCGCCGGGATCACGTTGAGGCCGGACTCGCGGATGATCTGCTTGCCCTCTTCCACGTTGGTGCCCTCAAGGCGCACCACCAGCGGAACCTGCAGGCCGACCGTCTTCACCGCAGCGATCACGCCGCGGGCGATAACGTCGCACTTCATGATGCCGCCAAAGATGTTGACCAGGATGCCCTTCACGTTGGGATCGGCCGTGATGATCTTGAACGCCGCCGTCACTTTCTCCTCGGACGCGCCGCCGCCGACATCGAGGAAGTTCGCCGGCTCTTCGCCGTAGAGCTTGATGATGTCGAGCGTCGCCATGGCAAGGCCCGCGCCGTTGACCATGCAGCCGATGGTGCCGTCCAGCGCGATATAGGCGAGGTCGTACTTGGAGGCCTCGATTTCCTTCTCGTCCTCTTCCGTGATGTCGCGGAGCTGCACCACGTCAGGGTGACGGTAGAGGGCGTTGCCGTCGAAGGAGATCTTGGCGTCGAGGCACTTCAGGTGCCCGTCCTTGGTGACGATGAGCGGGTTGATCTCCAGCATCTCCATGTCCTTCGCGATGAAGGCCCGGTAGAGCTTTGCAACCACGTCCTCGGCTTCCTTGGCGAGCGAGCCGGAAAGACCCAGCGCCTTGGCAACGGTGCGGCCGTGGTGCGGCATCACGCCGGTCGCGGGATCGACCGAGAAGGTGAGGATCTTCTCAGGGGTGTCGTGAGCGACCTGCTCGATGTCCATGCCGCCTTCCGTCGACACGACGAAAGCGACGCGGCCGGTCTCGCGGTCGACGAGCATGGAGAGGTAGAACTCCTTCTCGATGTCGGAGCCGTCCTCGATATACAAACGGTTGACCTGCTTGCCGGCTTCGCCCGTCTGGATCGTGACCAGCGTCTTACCAAGCATCTGCTGGGCGAATTGCTTCACCTCGTCCACGGACTTGGCGAGGCGCACGCCGCCCTTTTCGCCGGCATCGGCTTCCTTGAACTTGCCCTTGCCGCGGCCGCCCGCGTGGATCTGGGACTTCACGACCCAGAGCGGACCGCCGAGTTCCTTAGCGGCAGCCTCAGCCTCATCGGCGGAGAAGATGGCCCGGCCGTTGGAGACGGGCAGACCGAACTCCTTCAGGACCGCTTTGCCTTGATATTCATGGATGTTCATATGTTTTCCTCTCCGTCATGCCCGGGCTTGGCCCGGGCATCCACGTCTGCTGCGACGTGGCGGTTTTTAAGACGTGGATGGCCGCAACAAGTGCGGCCATGACGCGAATGGGTTACGCGAGGGTCGAGTTGATCTGCTTGCAGGCGTCGACGAGGCCCTGCACCGATGCGACGGACTTCTCGAACATGGCCTTCTCCTCGCCGGTGAACGCGACCTCGACGATGCGCTCGACGCCGTTCTCACCGATCACGATGGGAACGCCCACGAACATGTCCTTCACGCCGTACTGGCCATTGAGATAGGCCGCGCAGGGCAGGACGCGCTTCTTGTCCTTAAGGTAGCTCTCGGCCATGGCGATGGCGGAAGCCGCCGGCGCGTAGAAGGCGGAGCCGGTCTTGAGCAGGTTGACGATCTCGCCGCCGCCCTTGCGGGTGCGCTCGACCATGGAGTCGAGCTTCTCCTGGGAGGTCCAGCCCATCTTCACGAGGTCGGGCAGCGGAACGCCGGCCACCGTGGAGTAGCGCACCAGCGGCACCATGTCGTCGCCGTGGCCGCCGAGCACGAAGGCCGTCACGTCCTCGACCGACACGTTGAATTCTTCAGCGAGGAAGTGGCGGAAGCGGGCCGAGTCCAGCACGCCAGCCATGCCGACGATCTTCTCAGGCTTCACGCCGGAGAACTTCTGGAGCGCCCACACCATGGCGTCGAGCGGGTTGGTGATGCAGATGACAAAGGCGTTCGGGGCATATTGCTTGATGCCGTTGCCGACCGCTTCCATGACCTTCAGGTTGATGCCGATGAGGTCGTCGCGGCTCATGCCGGGCTTACGCGGCACGCCGGCGGTGACGATGATCACGTCGGCCCCTGCAATATCGGCATAGTCGTTCGCGCCCTTGTATTTGGCGTCAAACCCGTCGACCGGCGCGGATTCAGCGATATCGAGGCCTTTGCCCTGGGGAATGCCTTCCGCGATGTCGAAGAGAACGACGTCGCCGAGTTCCTTCAAGCCGACGAGATGGGCGAGCGTTCCGCCGATCTGGCCTGCACCGATGAGCGCGATCTTTTTCCGGGCCATGGTCTGTCCTTGGATTGTTGGCATGAGCCTTTTCGAGGTGGCGCTGTATGACACCAGAAATGGGCAGCCATCAAGCGATCAAAAGGTTAACAGGCCAGGCTTTGGAACCCTGTAAAAGTGTTCTCAAGCTTAACAATCAGGAAATACTTCGTGATTACAGGAACTTGCTGAGCCGAGCCGCCGGGAAAATTCCTGTTACAAAATTTGAAATTTGTAACTCGCCCTATACGCTGCCGTTCGCCAGGGCCCTCAACACTACCCGGATCATGGTGGCAAGGCGCTGGTCGAGGATGTCCTGTGGCACCTCCGCATCGAGGCGGACCGTTAGCGGGTTGATGAAGCGATAGACCGCATCGCTGATGAAGGCGTGGGCCTTCTCCCGGTCCCGGGGGTCGAACTTGCCCGTTACGATGCCCTCGTCCAGCACCCGCTCGATCAGCTGGCGCATGCGGGCCCGATGCTTGCGCACGAGAGGACGTGAGGTCTCGGTGGCCGTGCAATAGACATCGAAGAGGTGACGGTCCTCCTTCAGGAGCTCCCGGTGGATTTGCGCCCAAGCTTGGATCAGGCGCTCGAGCTTGTCATCGGCGGGATCGGGGGAATCGGCGATGTCGGCAATCGTCGCCTCCATCTCCCGCAGCCATTGGCCGGCGACCGCATCGATGAGGGCGGCCTTGTTGGTGAAGTAGCGGTAGACATTGGCGTGGGTCATGCCGGCCGCATCCGCGATGCCGACGACCGTGATGTGCTTAGGCCCAAACTCCCGGAGCTGGCTGGCGGCGATGGAGAGCAGCCGGGTGTCGGCCGGGGCGGAGTCCGCCCCCTTCCCCAGGCTGCCGATCGGCCGCTTCATGTCTCGGCAAGCCCCGTCGAGTGGCCCCGGTCGGCCGAGTCCGAGCGGCCGTGCGGCAGGGACAGGTATTCCTCGGAACGCATTTCGATGAGGCGCGAGACGGTGCGGTCGAACTCGAAGGCCTCGCGTCCTGAATCGGCATGGTAGAGCTCATGCACTTCGGCCTCGGCCGAGGCCAGCAGCTTCACATGGGCATCGTAGAAGGCATCGATGAGCATGATGAAGCGCTTGGCTTCGTTGCGCCGCTCGAAGGTCATCTGGGGGATGTTCTCCAGAATGACCGTGTGAAACTCCTCGGCCACCGCCAGGTAGTCGGCGGCCCCCAGGGGCTTCGCGCACAGGTCCTCGAAGGAGAAGCGCGCCACGCCGCCGGCCGCCTGCGGCACCTCCACGGGGTGGCCCTTCACGGTCAGGGTCACGGGCTTGCCGTGCTCGCGACCCGTGAGGCTCCTGAAGGCGCGGGTCAGAGCTGTATGGGATTGCTCATCGGCCGGGGTATAGAAGACCGGGCTGCCGGCAAGCTTTTCGAGCCGGAAATCCGTGCGGGATTCGAGCTTCGCCACGGCCATGCGCTCCTGCAGGAGCCCGATAAACGGCAGGAAGAGCGAACGGTTGAGGCCGCCCTCGTAGAGCCTGTCCGGCTCCACATTGGAGGTCGCCACCACCACGACCCCGTGGGCGAAGAGCGCCGTGAACAGGCGCCCGAGGATCATGGCGTCGGCGATGTCGGTGACGGTGAACTCGTCGAAGCAGAGCACCCAGGCCTCGTTCGCCAGCGCCTCCGCCACAGGCGCGATGGGATCGTCACCCGAAACCTCACCGCTTTTGAGCTTCTGCCGATAGGCGTGGATGCGTTCGTGCACATCGGACATGAAGGCGTGGAAGTGGACCCGGCGCTTGCGCCGCACGGGCAGCGCCTCGAAGAACAGATCCATGAGCATGGTCTTGCCGCGTCCGACCGAGCCCCAGACATAGAGCCCCTTGGGCGGCGCATGGTCCTTGCTCTTCTTGCCAAAGAGCCAGCCGAGCGCACTGGGCTTGCGGGCGAGGCGATGATTGGCAAGGCTTTCAGCCAACGTCTCTAGACGCTTGAGCAGCATCACCTGCGCCGGGTCGCGCTCGATGGTGCCGGACGTGACCAGGGCGTTGTAGCGGGCCGTGATGGAGCGGGGCGAGGAGAAGGAGGTATCGTTCACGGGATGATCGATACCCCTCTCATGACGTCAGCGCAAACGTTTCAACGCCGCGTTTACCGCGAGAGCGACAGCGGTGCGCCGGACTTGGCGAGAACGCCGCTGAGCGAAGCGGACGAGCCGCGCAGGCGCGCCGCGACCGCGCCGCCGGTCTGGTAGAGATAAACCTCGCCGTCGCGGTAATCCCAGGCATTCACCCGGGACAGGTCCTGGTTGGAGCAGCCTGTGGCCGAGGCCCGGTAGAGATCGAGCGCCGGCGAGCTGGAAAGCTGGATGCGGCAGCTGCCGCCCGACGTCTGGGCGCTCCAGTTGCCGACCATCGCGGTGCGGCTCGAAGGCGCCGGGGCTGCTGCGGGCGCGGGCGCCGACACGGTCGGGGGTGGCGGAGCGGGCGGAAGGCCAGCGATGTCAGCGCCTCCGGCCGGGGGCGCCATGGGATCGGCAGCGAGCGGTGCACCGGCCACGGGCGGCAGCGGCGTGGCTTCGACCGGCCCGGACGGCACCGCCTCGACCGGAGGTGCCTCGACAATAGGAGCAGCATTTGCGCTGCGAACCGGCGGACCGCCCAGACGGGTCGAGGAGCACGCCCCGAGAGCCAGAGCGGAGCACATCACGGCCGTCGCGAGACATTGGTAAGTCTTCATCGTGGTCCTCTCGTGCGGCGCCGTCATTCAGGGACGGCTTGATCTTCGGTCCAAGCTATCAGGAGGAATATGAACCTAGACCAACATTGTTCCGGCTTCGACATATGGGATCGCAAACCATAAAAAAAGGCGCCATTGGCGCCTTTTGATAAAAGTGTTGCGAGGACGCCTCAAACGGCCCTGGCGATCATCATCTTCTTGATCTCGGCAATTGCCTTGGCCGGGTTCAGGCCCTTCGGGCAGGTGTTCGCGCAGTTCATGATCGTGTGGCAGCGATAGAGCCGGAACGGATCGTGCAGGTTGTCGAGGCGCTCGCCCGTGGACTCATCACGGCTGTCGATGAGCCAGCGATAGGCCTGGAGCAGAGCCGCGGGGCCGAGGAACCGGTCGCCGTTCCACCAATAGCTCGGGCACGAAGTGGTGCAGCAGGCGCAGAGAATGCACTCGTAAAGCCCGTCGAGCTTGGAGCGCTCCTCCGGCGTCTGGCGCCACTCGGTCTCGGGCTCCGCCGTCTGCGTCTGCAGCCAGGGCTCGATGGCCGCGTGCTGGGCGAAGAAGCTCGTGAGATCCGGCACCAGATCCTTCAGAACCGGCATGTGCGGCAGCGGATAGATCTTGATGGTGTCGCTGTCGCAATCGTCGATGCCGAGGGTGCAGGCGAGCGTGTTCTTGCCCATGATGTTCATGGAGCAGGACCCGCAGATGCCTTCGCGGCAGGAGCGGCGGAAGACCAGCGTGGAATCGACGTTGTTCTTGATCCACAACAGTGCGTCGAGAACCATCGGACCGCAATCGTCGCGGTCGACATAATAGGTGTCGATGCGCGGATTGTCGCCGTCATCCGGGTTCCAGCGATAGATGCGGAACGCCTGAAGGTTCGCCTCACTGGCCGGCTTCGGCCATGTCTTGCCTTCGGTGTATTGGGAGTTCTTGGGAAGCGTGAACTGAGCCATTGTTTTTCGTCTTCCTTAGTACACGCGAGCCTTCGGCTCGATGTACTGGATGTCGTTCGACATGGTGTAGGTGTGCACCGGGCGGTAATCGAGAGTCACCTTGTGGGAGGTGTCGTCGAGCCACGCCAGCGTGTGCTTCATCCAGTTCTTGTCGTCGCGCTCGGAGAAATCCTCGCGGGCGTGCGCGCCGCGGGATTCCTGGCGGTTGGCCGCGCCCTCCATGGTGACGACGGCCTGTCCGATCAGGTTGTCGAACTCCAGCGTCTCGAGAAGGTCGGTGTTCCAGATCAGCGAGCGGTCCGTGACCTTGACGTCGGCGGCAGCAGACCAGACCTGGTGGATGAGCTGCTTGCCCTCCTCCAGCACCTCGCCGGTGCGGAACACCGCGCAGTTGTTCTGCATGGTCTTCTGCATCTGGAGGCGCAGCTCCGCGGTCGAGGTCGAACCGTTGGCATAGCGGAACTTGTCGAGGCGCGAGAGCGCGAGCTCGTCGGCGCTCTTCGGCAGATCCGTGTGGCGCGCGTTCGGCTCCAGGATCTCGGCGCAGCGCAGGCCCGCCGCGCGGCCGAACACCACGAGGTCGATGAGCGAGTTGGAGCCGAGGCGGTTCGCGCCGTGCACCGACACGCAGGCCGCTTCGCCGAGCGCCATCAGGCCCGGCACAACCGTGTCCGGGTTGCCGTTTTTGAGCGTCAGCACTTCGCCGTGATAGTTCGTCGGGATGCCGCCCATATTGTAGTGCACGGTCGGCAGAACCGGGATCGGCTCCTTGGTGACATCCACGCCTGCGAAGATCTTGGCGCTCTCCGAGATGCCGGGCAGGCGCTCGTGCAGGATCTTCGGGTCGAGATGGTCGAGGTGGAGATAGATGTGGTCCTTGTTCTTGCCCACGCCGCGGCCGGCGCGGATCTCCATGGTCATCGCGCGCGAGACCACGTCACGGGACGCGAGGTCCTTGGCGGAGGGTGCGTAGCGCTCCATGAAGCGCTCGCCTTCCGAGTTGGTGAGATACCCGCCCTCGCCGCGTGCGCCCTCGGTGATGAGGCAGCCCGAGCCGTAGATGCCGGTGGGGTGGAACTGCACGAACTCCATGTCCTGTAGCGGCAGGCCGGCGCGGAGCACCATGGCGTTGCCGTCGCCCGTGCAGGTATGCGCCGAGGTCGCCGAGAAGTACGCGCGTCCGTAGCCGCCGGTCGCCAGGATCGTCATGTGGGCGCGGAAGCGGTGGATCTCGCCGGTGGACTGGTTCAGCGCCACGACGCCGATGCAGCGACCGTCGGAATCCATCATCAGGTCGAGGGCGAAGTACTCGATGAAGAAGTTGGTCTGGTTGCGGACCGCCTGCCCATAGAGCGTGTGCAGGATCGCGTGGCCCGTGCGGTCGGCGGCAGCACAGGTGCGCTGCGCCGTGCCCTTGCCGAACTCGGTGGTCATGCCGCCGAAGGGACGCTGATAGATCTTGCCCTCGGCCGTGCGCGAGAACGGCACGCCCCAGTGCTCCAGCTCATAGACCGCCGCAGGCGCGTTGCGCACGAGATACTCGATGGCGTCCTGGTCGCCGAGCCAGTCCGATCCCTTTACGGTGTCGTACATGTGCCAGCGCCAGTCGTCCGGCCCCATGTTGCCGAGCGAGGCCGAGATACCGCCCTGCGCCGCCACCGTGTGCGAGCGCGTGGGGAACACCTTGGTGATGCAGGCGGTGCGAAGGCCGGCCTGCGAGCAGCCGACGGTGGCGCGAAGACCTGCGCCGCCCGCGCCCACGACCACCACGTCGAAGGTGTGGTCGATGATGTTGTAGGCCTTGCCGTTGATGGCTGCGCCGTTCGTTGCTTGAGCCATGTGTGTTGTCCTTAAACCAGGATGCGGCCGAGGCTGACCTTGAGAATGGCGTAGAGGCAGGCCACTCCAATGATCACGGCGTAGAAGTTGTTCGCGATCACAGCCGCGATCTTCAGACCCTTGTCGTGCACGTAGTCCTCGATGATGATCTGCATACCGAGCCGCATGTGGTTCACCACCGAGATCACCGCGAGGAGCAGGATGATCGCGACGAGCGGATGCGAGATGATGCCGATCGCCTCCTGATACGACGGGGAGGCCGCGAGCGCCGCCACGATGATCACGAAAGCGATGATGAGGGGCACGTTCGACACCGCCGTCATGCGGTGGATCCACCAATGCTCGACCCCGTGCCCGGAGGCGCCGAGGCCCTTCACGCGGGCAAGCGGGGTGCGCATGGAAACGCGGGTGTCAGCCCTGTTGTCGGCCATGATCCGGTCTCCTTAGAACGCGAGGAAGGCAACGACCCAGATCGCCAGCGTGAGCACGACCGAGCCGATGAGGGTGAAACGGGCCATGTTGATGCGCTGAGCCGCTTCCATGCCATGGCCGAAATCCCACACAAGGTGGCGCACGCCGCCCAGCATGTGGTGCATGAGGATCCAGGTGTAGCCGAACAGGACCAGGTACCCGATGGGTGATCCGAAAAACCACTGCACGGTGTCGAAGGCGTCGGGCCCGGAGGCCAGGGCCACGAGCCAGATCGCGAAGAGCGCAATACCGCCGTAAAGGGCAACGCCGGTAATGCGGTGGGCGACGGACATCGCCATCGTCCAGCTCCACCGGTAAATCTGCAGATGCGGGGACAGGGGCCTTGGGGCCACTTTCGCCTCAGCCATGGTGTTCACTCCTGATCGGCGACGGGGTCGCGCGTCGTTTAGAACGGTTCGTATAAGATGCGCGGCGGCACCGCAATGCGCCTTCCGCCCAATCAGGTAACAGAGGCGCACACTTCGTCAGCCGCGAAGATTGCTCAGGCGCCCATAGAGTGCAATCTTTAATAATTCTTATCTGCCTTCGCGAACCACGAAGGGAAGCGATGCAATTCGACCTGACGGACTTAAGCCTCTTCCGGCATGTTGTGGAGGCCGGGAGCATCACCCATGGGGCAGAGCGGGCCCATCTGGCGCTGGCGGCTGCCAGCACGCGCATCCGCAACATGGAAAAGTCCCTCGGGGCTCCCCTCCTCCTGCGCACCCGGGCCGGCGTCACCCCGACGCCCGCTGGCCGGACCCTGCTCCAGCACGCCCGGACCCTGCTCGCTCAGGCCGAGCGCCTCCGGGAGGATCTGGGCTCTTATACCGGCGGTCTGACGGGCCAGATCCGGATCCTCTCCAACACCAATGCCCTGACCGAGTTCCTGCCCGAGGCGCTCAGCGCCTTTCTCGCCGGACACCCCCAGGTCTCCATCGACCTGGAGGAGCGCCTGAGCGACGAGATCGTCGGCCTGATTGCGGAAGGCGTGGGCGACATCGGCATCGTGGCCGGCACCGTCGACACGGGACAGCTCGAGACCTATCCGTTCCGCAGCGACCGCTTCGTGCTGGTGGTGCCGCAGGATCACGTTCTCGCTGCCCGGCCGGGCATCTCCTTCACGGAGGTGCTGGAGCACGATTTCGTCGGCCTCGACCGGGCAAGCGCCCTTCAGCGCTTCCTCGCCGGCAAGGCCAGCCGCACCGGCAAGCCCATTCGCCTCAGGGTGCAGCTGCGCAGCTTCGATGCGGTCTGCCGCATGGTGGAGGCAGGCGTCGGCCTGGGCATCGTGCCCGAGACCACGGCGCGCCGCGCCGCCCGCACCATGGCCATCGGGATGGTCGACCTAGAGGATCCCTGGGCTGCCCGCGATCTGACCCTCTGTATCCGCTCTCTCAAAGAGCTGCCGGCTTCAGCGCGACAGCTCGTGGAGCACTTGCGGCAGGGCGCTGCATGAGCGGCACCAAATTGCCGGTGTTTGCGCCTCAAATTCCCGTGAACAGGGGATGATTGTCGCCAGAGAACTGTCAGTGTTGAACCGGGGGCTGCAACTCTTTGGGAGGACAACAATGCGTGGAATGGACGGCGTATCGCTCTTAGGCCTTATCGGCCTTCTGACACTGGCCTCCCCCGGCATCGCCCAGGCTCAGACGGCTTCAGGCGACACCACCTTCTTCGTCACCAGCGTGGGATCCGGCAAGGGCGCGGATCTCGGCGGCCTGGACGGCGCGGACCGGCATTGCGAGACGCTGGCAGAAGCCGCCGGCATTCGCGGCAAGATGTGGCGGGCCTATCTCTCGACTCAAGGCGCGAACGGGGTCAACGCCAAGGACCGGATCGGCCGCGGGCCGTGGCAGAACGCCAAGGGCACCGTGATCGCCAAGGATGTGGCGGACCTGCACGGGCCCAACAACAACATCACCAAGCAGACCGCGCTCACCGAGAAGGGCGAGCCCGTGAAGGGCCGCGGCGACCAGCCGAACCAGCACGACATTCTCACCGGATCGCAACCCGACGGCACGGCGTTTGCGGGCAATCAGGACATGACCTGCGGCAACTGGACGAAGAGCGGCACGGAAGGGGCGGCCATGACGGGCCACCACGACCGCATGGGGCTCGACGAGTCGCCGCCGGCCAAGTCCTGGAACTCGTCGCATGCAACCCGCGGCGGCTGCAGCCAGGACGCCCTGCGCGGCACCGGCGGCGCGGGCCTGTTCTACTGCTTCGCGGCGAACTGATGGGTTGCTGAGGCGCGGGTTCACCTCTCCCTGAGGGAGAGGTCGGACCGGAGGTCCGGGTGAGGGGTTACAGGTCTATCCGGAGAAGGCTCTCCCCCTTCACCCTCGCTGCGCTCGACCTCTCCCCACTGGGGAGAGGTGATGCTGCGGCACGCTAAATGCTCAACTGAGAAGTGTGGCGCCAACACCCTCACCTCCAACTCCTCCCCACAAGGAGGAGAGCTTGGGCGTGGTGTGATGCTTTCTCGGGCTAAAAGACACGCGCTGCTTATGCAGCGAAATCCACCGCCGGCATGGTGAGTCCGCGCCTCAGGCACGCCGCCTCCAGCGTGTTGCGCAGCAGGCACGCGATGGTCATGGGGCCGACGCCGCCCGGAACCGGCGTGATGGCGGAAGCGACTGCGGCCGCTTCCGCGTAGGCCACGTCGCCCACCACCCGGGTCTTACCCTCGCCGGCGGCGGGGTTCGGCACCCGGTTGATGCCCACGTCGATCACGATGGCGCCGGGCTTCACCCAGTCGCCGCGCACCATCTCAGGCCGGCCGACGGCAGCCACGAGAATGTCCGCGCTGCGGCACACCTCCGGCAGGTCACGGGTTCTGGAATGGGCAACCGTCACCGTGCAGCTCTGAGCGATGAGCAGCTGCGCCATGGGCTTGCCGACGATGTTGGAGCGCCCGACCACCACGGCGTTCAGCCCGGCGAGATCACGCCGCACCGACTGCGCCAGAAGCAGGCAGCCTAAGGGGGTGCACGAGACGAGGCCAGGCACGCCGGTCATCAGGCGCCCGGCGTTGATCGGGTGAAAGCCGTCCACGTCCTTGGCCGGATCGATGGCCTCGATCACCTTCTGGGCGTCGATTTGCTTTGGCAGCGGCAGCTGCACCAGAATGCCGTCCACCGCCGGGTCGGCATTGAGCTGGGAAACGAGATTCAGAAGCTCGGCCTCGGACGTGGAGGCGGGCAGCACATGCTCGAAGGAGCGCATGCCCACCTCGACGGTCTGGCGCGCCTTGTTCTTCACGTAGAGCTGGCTTGCCGGATCCTCACCGACGATGACCACTGCGAGACCCGGCGTGACGTCCTGCCCGGCCAGAGTCTTCACGGCTCCGGCGATGCGTCCGCGCAAGCCTCCCGCATAGGCTTTTCCGTCGATGATCGTGGCGATCATGGGCTCTCCCATCCTGTCACGGCGGCAAGGGCTTCGGCCATCGCCTCACCCTCGCCTGAAATCACAAAAGTCTTCAGCCGGGCGGTGGCACCGGCCTCCAGGCTCACCGCCGAGGCCGGGAGCTTCAAGGTCTTGGCGATGAGTCGCCGGACGCCCTCGTTCGCCGCCCCGTCCTCCGGCGCCGCCCTGACCCGGACCTTCAGCACCGGGCGGCCGTCCGACAGGGTCTCGATCCCCTCGATGGCGTCCCGCCCACCCTTGGGCGTCACGCGCACCCGGACCTCGAGACCGTCGGGCCGGATGCGCCAGGGCATACCTTCGCCGCCTTAGAAGGCGATTGGCATGAGGTAGTCGACGATCAGGTTCTGGATGAAAATGATCAGCAGGATCAGGATGATGGGCGAGATGTCCACGCCGCCGAGATTGGGCAGGATGTTCCGGATCGGCCGCAGCACCGGCTGGGTCACCGCATCGAGGAAGTTCCAGATCGAGCGGACGAAATCGTTGCGGGTGTTGACCACGTTGAAGGCGACGAGCCAGCTCAGAACCGCCGAGGCGACGATAAGATAGGTATAGAGCTGGAGAGCCAGCAGAATGACATTGAGAAGCGCGCGCATGGGAAACCTGTCAGGGATCGGCGTTGCTCATGTAACGATTGAAGCGGGGCTGAACAACCCATAACCGGTTTACAAGCCGGCTCGAACCCGGCTTGAGGCTCCGCAGCTCACTCCTCCGGCCGATTGACAGACCAAAGTCGGCGGGCCTAAAACTTTCGCCACTTGGCTCGATTCAATCGACCGGGGCTGTAGCTCAGATGGGAGAGCGCTGCAATCGCACTGCAGAGGTCAGGGGTTCGAATCCCCTCAGCTCCACCAAGGCTTTGCTTCTGTTCACTTATTCCTGAAATCGCTGCAGCAAAACAGTGTCGTACACGCTCGGTGCTGATGCGGCTCTAGGCATCCTAGGCCGTTTAGGAAGCTGCCGCTGCAACGGTCGTCCATCATCGTCGCACAAAACGCCTTGGACTTGTCCCGAACAGCGTCCCATTGGGCTCTGGTTGCGCGGGGCCTTCCACCGATTGGGCAAGGGCGCGTACCGCTTTTCCAGATGTGTGGCATTTACCTTATGTCTTAAAGCTTTTTCGATACTTTGTTGCTACAAGTTGTTCTGGGTCAAAGATCCAGATCAAAGGACATAACAATGGCTCTGACGGGGCGTTTTAATCTCCGGAAATCGTTTTCCGGACGGATCATTTTGCAAGTTGAAGAAGAATTAGAGAGTAAATGGGGGCTCTTTTCCACAAAAGCCTAAGTTCCGCAGGCGCTGGAGGGATGCGAAGCCTATGGATCTGCCAGCGACTGAATTGCGTTCGCTGATGGATCTGCGCAACCGACCACAGTTCATGCAGGCTTTCGAGCCAACACAGATCGTGCGCCCATCGGTTCCTAAGACGGATCCAGTCCCGTCGACAGTCGCCGGTTCTGCCTTACCGGGCGAAGGGAATGCGGCGACAGCGCACTGACGAGCAGCCTGCTTGCCTGAGATAATGTGTTTGAGGTTCGCCTCTCATCGGTCCCGCGCTTCCGCGGGACCGACTTGCCCCATGTCCGCTCACGCCCCGCGACTCTCCAGATTTGGGGTGTGTTGCCGAGAATGCTTTCAAGGTCAGTCTGGCCGGCCCAGACGTTCAAGGCTGCGCTCGCCCGCCAAAGGGGTTCGGCTATGGCGCGCTCGGCGAGCCGGGGCAGCGAGGCCTCGGCACAGGTTCTCACACCGCGATCACGGTTTCCCTTCGGAACCTTGGGTGACTGCGCCCGGTTTACAGCCAAGGCACCTTGGATGATCCCACACTCGCCCCGAGGAACCGAACATGCAGGGCGGTGGGGCGATGGAGAGAGTAGCAGTGCAAGTCTTGCGGCCGGGTCAGACATGCTGGCGGATCGAGCAGGCCGACCGGATTGCCCTCATCGTCGATGCCGCTGACTACTTCCAGGCCGCTCAGTCAGCCATGCTCAAGGCACAGCATTCCATCCTCATGATCGGATGGGATTTCGATACGCGCATCGATCTCGACCCGACCAGCGAAACGGGCGAGTATCCCCGGCACCTGGGGGCCTTCCTGACATGGCTGGTCGAAACCAAGCCGAATCTTCACGTCAACATCCTGAAGTGGGACCTCGGCATGGTGAAGGCCCTGTGGCGGGGCACGACCCTCTTCCGGGTGGCTCAATGGACCATGCATGAGCGCATCACGTTCAAGCTGGATGGTGCCCACCCGCCCGGCGCGGCGCACCATCACAAGATCGTCGTGATCGACGACGCCGTCGCGTTCTGCGGTGGCATCGATATGACCGGCGATCGTTGGGACACCTCGGAGCACCGCGACGATGATCCCCGCCGCCGTCGCCCTTTCACGCGGCGGGCCTACGGACCCTGGCATGACGCCACCACGGCGGTCAGCGGAGCGGCGGCCAAGGCCCTTGGCGATCACGCCCGTGAGCGCTGGAACCGAGCCTCGGGAGAGGTTCTGGCGCCACCGCCTGCTGGTTCAGACCCCTGGCCCGACGGCCTGCCTGTCGACATCGCCGACGCGGCAGTCGCGATCGCCCGGACCATCCCGGCCTACGATGCTCAGACAGAGGTGCGTGAGATCGAAGCGCTGTACCTCGCCGCGATCGCGGCCGCTCGCCGGAGCATTTATTTTGAGAGCCAATACTTCGCCTCGCGTGCTGTCGCGGAGGCGATTGCACGGCGCTTAGGGGAGCCGGACGGACCCGAATTCGTGATCGTCAACCCTGAATCGGCTGAAGGCTGGCTTGAAGAGGAGGCCATGGGCTCGGCGCGCGCCCGTCTGCTGGCCATGCTCAGACGGCGCGACCGCTTCGGGCGCCTGCGGGTCTACACGCCGGTCACCGAGCGTGAGCAGCCGATCTATGTGCACGCCAAGATCATGATCATGGACGACCGGTTGCTGCGGGTGGGGTCATCCAACCTGAACAATCGCTCCATGGGCTACGACACCGAGTGCGACCTCGCCCTCGAGACGGAGGAGGACACGCCCGTAGCCGACGTGATCCGAAGCTTTCGGGCCCGGCTCTTGGCCGAGCATCTCGGTACGTCGCCGGAGCAGGTCTCCGCCACCATGGCCGAGCGGCGTTCGCTGATCGCGACGATCGAGGCGCTCTCAGGCCCCGGACGCTCTCTCCGGCCGTTCGAGCCCCCCACAATCAACGATGCAGAAAAGGCGCTGGCGGATCACGAACTCCTCGATCCGGAGCACACGCGCTCCCTCTGGCAGGCCTTGTCCCGGCCCCACCTGCCCATCTTCAGGTGATGAGAGTCATCACGCCCCGCGGCTCTCCAGATAGACCCGTGCCGACTTGAGGGCCGACTCGCATTGAGGTGTGTTGCCGAGGATGCTTTCAGGGGTGGTCTGGCCGGTCCAGACGTTCAAGGTGGTGCTCACTACCCAGAGGGGTTCGGCCATGGCACGCTCGGCAAGCCTGGGCAGCGAGGCCTCGGCACAGGTTCTCACATCCGCAATCACGGCCTGAGGCGCCCGAGCCTGCGCCAAACGTTCGCTCATCTCCGCCTGGAGCGGATCGACGATCAGCAGGCTGACGAGGGAAGCCAAGATTTCTTGAAACATGAACATCTCTGTGCCGGCGGCCGGATCGGAAGCGATCCGACATCACGCAGGCGCCACCGTTTCCTGCGTCAGAGGGGCCCGGATCAGGGGACTGTATAACACGTAAGCATGAACGGTCGCGGTTCAAGGTTCGATAAGGCGAAGTGGATGATGTTGCGCCACACGTGGCGACCCTTTTGGGCCGATATTTGAACTTGAGTGGAGGGTTCGTCACGGGCTGAGAGATCGAATTCCTATTGGGCCCTGCAAGTTCGTCTGAGCTTGCCGGAGTGGCACTATTCCGATGCTGGAGCCTCAAAGTTGCCGTGATTGCCCCGGCATGAGCGGAGTTGCAAACATCCAGTGATTTGCGGAGCAAATCGTCAGCATCATGAGCTCTTCGCCTCAGCACCGAACCGGTTTCGTCTTTCCTTGGTCCGCTGACGATCAATCGCGCCATGAACTCGTTGAGAAACTCGAACAGGTCTACAGGCTGTGTAACCTGCGCTGGCAGATCGTGCAGCAATACGGCGAGGCCGCGCGCCCGTTGCTTCATCAGATCGGCAGGGCACTCGATCAGACGGCCCTGGCCACTGCGTTGATCGTGCTTCCGAAAGTCTTTGCCGAATGGGACAGGCTGCGCCCCATCTTGATATCAAATGCCCGGACATTGCTTCCCTTCGTTCCACTGGTGAAAACCGCGGAGGACGAAGCCCTCGAACAGGATCCGGTCTGGAACCTCCTGGCAGAGTTCAAGGCGCTTGCACCCGACCAACAGGATAAGGCTGCCAAGAACCTGGCGCTCCTGTGGGGACACTTCGAGGAAACCTTCGGAGGCTTGAGCGGCTTTCTCGCGGAACCGCCGACGGAACAGGCGCTCTATCTGAGTAAACTCGACTCAGCCTCCCGGCGCATGAAGCTCGCGCGAGGTTCGGATGTGGCCTTCCACTATGTCACGGTCGAAGTGATGCGGCTCTATGTGATCTGCCTGCAGACGAAGCGCTCGGATCGGGCTGCCCTCTCGCTCGCAACCTGCGCTGCCGCTCTGATTAATCGCGGGCGCATGATGACACCGGCAATTACGCACCAGCCCGCCGCAGCCTGACGCATTCTGCAATCCGTGTGTGTAGAAAGCTAAGACGAGCCGGCACGACAAAGAAAAAGGCCTGAACGGAGAGACCGTCAGGCCGTCGAGTTGCCAGAGGGAACGAAGGGATCCAAGGAGACAACGGCCAAGCCTGGCGGCGGTTCCCGGCCGGTGCAGGTTTCCCGGAATCCTGCACACACCCCATCAATGCAGTGCCGCCTCGATCGCGTTCTGCTCCACAACGCGTTCGATCATTTCCGTCTCGCTCTTGATGCAGTAGAGCGGCATGCCGCCGGCTGTTGTCGGAAGCAGGCGCAGCACCCTGAACACATCGTTCGGAAGAACGCGGCAGGATGAGCAGGGCCTGACGACCTCGCCGACTTTGAACACATGTTTGATCATGGCGATCCTCCGGAATGTAGCGGAGCGGCGATGTCAGATCGGTCCGCGCGGGACGTCATGCCAGTAATCCCGCATCTCCTGCTCGCGCCTGCGATCGGGCCAGACCGTATCGTCGCCGTAGAAGGCCGGCGCTCCCTGGACCTGGGCCTCGGTCACGTCGGTGCGGTAGCCTTCAAGCTCCTTGTCGTAGGAGAGCTTGTCCCACGGGATCGTATGGTGCTGGACCCCCAGGCCGAAAAAGCCCCCGAAGGTGACGTCGACATAAAGGACGCGGCCGCTCACCTTCTCGATCAGGAGACGCTTGATCGTGCCGATCTGCCGCGCGTGCGGATCGTAGACGGCCGTTCCCTCCACCCGGTCGCTTTCAATCACCGGATGGGCCGAGGTGGCGCGGTTGACCGGACCCCAGAGATAGAAGCCGTTCTCCAGGATCCCCGCCGCCACGATGGCGCGGCTGATGCCCTGATTCCATTCATCATCGGGGCCAATCTGCTGCGCGAGGGCCCATGGACCCAGATCGGCCGGCAGAGGCTCGCCCGTGGCGCTCTCGGCAAATCCGCGAAGACCGGGCTCCGCCCCGGACTGAAACACGTAATAGGTTCTCATGAGCGCCTCCCCTGCAACAGGATCGATCGCACGCCCCTCTACGCCTGAGCGGGCTTGAAGCCTGCTCAAGCGACGATTGTAGACCTCATTCGCTCGCTCTCAAACAGGGAACATCATGTCGCAAGGCTGCGGCTTGCATCGTTGGAAGAAAGGTCGTTCGATGGTAACCTTGAGGTCGAGCGAAATGGGCCTCTCAGCGCAGGGAAGGAACAGGTGGCAGACTTGGCGATATCCTTGCTGGTCGTCCTCGCGGGCGCTGTTGGAATGCTCCTCCTGCTTCTGACATGGTTCGGCAGCCGAAGCATCACGCCCGAGATCGAAGACGATCTCGATCCGATTCTGGGGCCTCGGGATCCCACAGCCATCTATGAATCGCACGGTCCCTTCATCCCCATGCCGGCTCACCTGAAGACGAGCGATCAGATGGTCGATTGGATGACCAAGGAACTGCCGAAGCTGACGTCGGAAATCGCGAATCCGCGCACATGAAGAGAATGCTCCGCCACGAGCAACGAGCTTGTGCGCGATAGCTCAAGTGAGAATTCAGGGGAACATCAGAGCAGAGGTCACGATGCTGGCCGTATAGGCCAAGGCAATCAGAAGCGGTGCGACCATCGCGGCCGAGGCAAGCAGGAAGACCGACAGACTGAGACTGCGCACGACATCCCTCCTTGTTGATTTGCCAGCAGCCTAACCGGAACCATGACCGCAACATGGCATAACCTTGGCCAAACCTGAGAAGCGTCGGGTTGTGAGCCTCTTCCTCACCGGCCGAAAGCTGAAATGTCTCCGATCCCGCACGTCTCAGGCTTTCGGGACTCGGTTCTCCAGCCTGTCACGGGGTAGCGGGCGTGTGGCGATATAGAGCGCAACGCTCCCCATGATGATCGCAAGAATAACGAGCAGGACATCGCTCTCGCTCAGCCACAGGATGAGGCCGTAGGAGACGGCCAGCATGCTCAGGGCATAGATCTTGGCGCGCCGCGGAATGGCCTTCTGATCGCGCCACGTGGTCAGCAGATGGCCGAAGCGGGGATGGCTGTAGAGACGTTCGGCCAGAGCCGGGTTCGAGCGCGCGAAGAACCAGACGGCCAGGAGAACGAAGGGCGTCGTCGGCAGAACCGGCAGGAAGATCCCGATCACGCCGAGGCCAAGGCTGAGATAGCCAAGACAGAGGTAGAGTTGGCGCATCACCGGCCCGGGCCCTCAAAGGCTTGCATGAAGGATCATAACGCTTGTTGGCAGAAGCGGTGCCACCGGCCCGCATTATCAGCTCTTGGAAGCGCCAGTTTTCTCAACGTGCCAGTTCACGCTCCACACCGGCTGCGATCTCCAGCAGCCGGCGGTCCTGCCCGTGGCGCGCCACCAGCATGATGCCCACCGGACGCTCATAGCCGGGAACAGGCAGCGAGATGGCCGTGAGATCGAACTGGTTGCAGAACATCGGGTTGCGCAGGATGTGCCAGTCCGTTTTGTTGTAGAGCCTGTCGTCGGCCTCCAGCGGCGCGATCAGCGGGGCCGAGACGGCCGTCGTCGGCAGCGCCAGCACATCCACCGGGAGCAGCCGGTCGTCCATGGCGGCGGCCAGTGCCCGGCGGTGGCGGATCATGCGGATATAGAGCGGTGCCGGAACGGTGCCGCTGCGCGCAATCGACCATCGCACGCGCGGGTCGATCTCCGCGGCCTTGAACTCCAGCCAATCCGCATGAACCTCGGAAGCCTCGATGGACGCGATGGAGGCCGCAGCGGTAGTCTCAGCCATGGCCGTGAGCAGATCGTCGATGCTGTGGTCGTGAATCATCGCGCCAGCCTGCGACAGGCGGCTCAAGGCCGACTCGAAGGCCTGCTCCACCAGGGGCTCCGTGTCCGAAAACAGGCGCCCTCGTGGAATCCCGATCCGCAATCCTGTCAGGGGGCGTGGGTTCACTGTCCACGGCTCTTCGCCGGCCATGACGGCATCCGTGGAAGCGCAATCCTGAACGGAACGTGCGAGCGGCCCGACCGAGTCCAGCGACGGCGACAGGGGAAAAGCCCCATCCAGCGGCACCCGATACGCGGTCGGCTTGAACCCGACCACACCGTTGAACGCTGCCGGAATGCGCACGGACCCGCCAGTGTCGCTGCCGATGGAAATCTCGCTTGTGCCTTCGGCCACTGTGACGCCAGCCCCCGAGGACGATCCGCCCGGAATGCGCAGGGGATCGGCCGCATTGCCCGGCGTGCCGTAATGCGGGTTGAGGCCGAGTCCCGAATAGGCGAACTCGACCATGTTGGTTTTGCCCAGGATGACCGCGCCTGCCTGACGCAGGCGGCGGACTATGGTGGCATCTCTGGTGGCCGGAGGACGGTCGCGCAGGGCAATGGAGCCCGCGAGCGTGGTCTCGCCCGCCACGTCGAACAGATCCTTGATCGACACGATCGTTCCGTCGAGCGGGCCTAAAGATACACCTGCGTGCCGGCGCGCATCGGCAGCGTCGGCAGCCGCGCGGGCCGCATCGCGATAGAGGCGGACGAACACCCGCTCGTCGGCAGCCCGCGCGTCCAGGCGCTCCAGAATGGTTTCGAGCTTGTCGCGGATGGTTGTCATCGAAGCACCATCTCAGGACGCATAGCGCTGCCGGGTCTCGGGGGCTTCGTCGGCGTCGGTCACCATGGTGGCGATCGGGAAGGTGATCACGCAGCGTACGCCTGCCGGCGCGAAATCGAGTTTGATCTCACCCCCGAGCTGCTGCGCCAGGCCGCGCTGGATCAGCTTGGTTCCAAAGCCCTGGCGCTCGGGCTTCTTCACGGTCGGACCACCGCTCTCCGCCCATTCGACGAGCAGCGAAGGCGGAGCGCTGCCAGAGGTGACGGCCCACATCACATGGACTTTCCCGTCCGGAACCGAGAGGCTGCCGTATTTGACGGCGTTCGTCGCCATTTCGTGGATGGCCAGCCCCAAGGCCAGCACAGCGCTTGGCTGGAGGTTGATCCTCGGTCCCTTCAGGCGGATGCGCTGACGCATGGCGTCCTGGTAAGGATCGAGCTCGCTCTTGAGCACATCCTCGAGAAGCGCGCCCTGCCACTGAGTGGTGGTCAGAAGATCGTGGGTTTTGGCAAGCCCGTGCAGGCGATCCATGAAGGCGTTCCAGGCCGCAGGATCCGTGTTCTCGGCCGAACGGCGGGTCAGCGAGGCCACGGATTGCACGGTCGCCAGCGTGTTCTTCACGCGGTGATTCAGCTCGCGCAGCAGGAGCGCCTGCCGTTCGTCGGCAAGTTTGCGTTCGGTGATTTCCTGCGAGACGCCGACCATGGACAGCTGGCCGTTTGCGCCAATCCGCTTTCGCCCGCTGACACGGATCCAATGCTCGCTCTCATCAGGCCAGATCGCGCGATATTCCACATGAAGATCCGTGTTCGTCGCAATCGCCTGCGCGACCGCCTCGGCCTGCATGGCACGGTCGTCGGGATGAATAGATGCGACCAGATCCGCGTAGGTGAACGGCTCGTCACGACCGCGGCCGAAATTCGCCCGGCAGGTTGCGGAGGTGATGAAGGTGCCCGTTTCCGGGGTGAATTCCCAGGAGCCGAAATGCCCGGCATTGAGCGCCAGGCGCAGGCGCGCCTCGCTCTCGGCCATTTGGGCCAGAACATCCTCCCGATCACGCTCATGCTGGCGGATATCCGCTGACGCTTCTGCCAGCGCCGTCTTGATGGTGTCGAATTCCAGAACCTGCGTGGTGTCCGGTCCGGAGACCTCTTCCCGGCGGCCGAGCGCTTGGGCGGCCGCAACGAGCTGGTCGACGGGTCTCGCAATCGCACGGGCGAGAAGGGCCGCCAGGATGAGACCGCCGAAAACGACTCCGGCCAGGATCATGAGCCAGAAGAGCGAGCGCTGAATGGACTGCGCGAGCTCGGAGGTCGGGATGCTGATGACGAAGGACCAGCCATAGGTGGGCGACTGGCTGAAGAACGTGCGCACGGCAATGCCGTCGAGGGTGACACTCTGGAGAACGCCCTCGGTGGACGCCGCAAGAGCCTCCTGGACATTGGCGCTCGCCACTTGGCCGACGAACCGCTCTGGCGCACGGGACCGGGCCACGATCCGCTTGCTGCGATCAAGCACGGTGGCGTTCCAGCCATCGACAAGTCTCTGATCGCGGATGATGCTTTGAAAAGCCTCGGGCGTGATGGCGAGCGACAGGATATAGACCACCGTCTCGTCGATGATGACCGGCACGTCGATGGTGATCAGGCGTTGCCCCGTCAGAGAACCCGTATAGAGATTCGAGACATGGGGCTCGCGCGTGTCCCGAACCTGCCGAAGAACATCCAGCCGGTTGCTGTCCGGCAGGCGAACGCCATAGGGCACGCGGGTGTTGAAGATGACGCGCCCGCCCGGCTCGAAGAGCGCGACCCAGGAAGGATCTGCGAGACGCACATCCTTCACCCGCTTGTAGAAGCCCTCATAGTCACCACTGGCCAGGGTCGGGGATTGCGACAGGACCCGCATGGCCAGAACCGATTTATCGATTTCACGATCCAGCAGCAGGCTTAAAGCCCGCGCGGTCTCCTGCATGCGCTGATCGACAGCCTGCTGCTCGGCCCTGTAGCCTGAGTAGAAGCCGCCTGTCGCCACCAGGATGATCGGCAGCGAGATGGCGAGCACCAGTCCCCACAGGACCTGGCGCAGCGAGATCCTTGCTCTCACTGGGAGGCCCATGGCCGCCTGTGCAGAGTTCGTTTCGGCCATGGGTTCCTGCGCCATGGTGCTAACTCACGTCCTGCGCCGGCATGGTGACGCGCACGAGGGTGGCCGGCTCGCCCACCGGCCATTCCACATGGGCATCGAGCTGGCGTGACAGAGCCTTCAGAACCGTGCCGGACGCGCTGTTCTGGGCCGCCTGCTTCTCCTCGGGACTGAAGGCATCGTCCGAGAGCTGGAACAGCAGGACCCCATCGCGGATGCGCAAGGTCAGCTTCAGCTTGCCATGGCGCTCCTGGTAGGCGTGGCTGAGCGCGTTGACGACGATCTCGTTGAACAGAAGCGCGATGGGCGCTGCCTTGGCGGCCTCCACCTCCACGTTCTCGACCTCGAATTCCGGCGTGATCCTTACTCCCGGAATGGCGGCGGTGAGTTCCTGGCACAGCCCTTTGGCGAAGCTCGACGCGTCGAAGCGCGCGGACCCCTTGCCGTCGTAGAGATCCCGATGCGCCGCGGCCAACGCCTGCAGGCGCTCCCTCATGCGGCCGAGCACCTGCCGCGTCTGATCGTCATCCGCCTGGCGGATCTCGATGCCGATCAGGGACAGGAGGAGCTGAAGATTGTTCTTCACCCGGTGGTCGAGCTCGTGCAGAAGCGCTGTCTGCTGCTCGAGAAGCCTCTGGAGCGCATCCTGCGCCAGGTGCTTGTCGGCCCGTTCCCGGGCTTCGGCCAGCGCCCGGAGAACGGTGCCCGGGAGCCGGTCGAGACTGTGCTTGAGCACATAGTCCGTGGCACCGCGCTTCAGGGCTTCGACCGCCACCTCCTCGCCGAGTGCGCCGGACACGAACACGAAGGGCGTGCCGGGGGCGCGCGCCTGCACGATCTCCAGCGCGCTCAAGCCATCGAAAGCGGGAAGCCTGTAATCGGCCAGGATGATGTCCCAGCCTCTATCCTGCACGGCGCGCACGAAATCGGCCGCCGTATCGACGCGCTCCATGGAAACAGCCAGGTCGGCGGAGGCCAGGGCCTCCGTCACCAGTTCAGCATCGAGCGCGCTGTCCTCCAGGAGGAGGATGCGCAGCATCGGGCCGGACTGAGGACGGGCCTGCACGCTCATCGGTGCCGTTACTCTCCGTTGCGCCGCGGCGGCGGTTCGTTGAGGATGGCCCAGAACACGCCGAGATCCTGGATCGCATCGAAGAACTCGCGAAAGCCCACCGGCTTCACCACGAAGGCATTCACCCCGAGCTCATAGCTGCGCACGAGGTCGCTCTCCTCTCGCGAGGAGGTGAGCATCACGACCGGCGTCTGTCTGAGCTGCGGATCCGACTTCACCTTCTCCAGCACCTCCAGCCCATCGACCTTCGGCAGCTTGAGGTCGAGCAGGACCACGGCGGGGTCGCTGGTATTGCGGCTCTCATGCGGGCCACGACGGTAGAGGAAATCGAGGGCTTCCGCACCGTCACGCACCACCACGACCTCGTTGGCGAGCTGGCTCTGCTCCAGAGCCGCCAGGGTCAGTTCAAGATCCTTCGGGTTATCCTCAACCAGCAGGATCGGCTTCAAATCCGGCATTCACGCCGCTCCTTCAGTCTTTGTTTCATCCGGCAGGGCAACGGAGAAGGTCGCGCCCCGGTTGAGCGCGCCCTCTGCCCAGGCCCGGCCCCCATGTCGTTCGACGATGCGGCGCACATTGGCCAGCCCGATGCCGGTCCCCTCGAAATCCTCCATCCGGTGCAGCCGCTGGAAGACGCCGAAGAGCTTGTCGATGTACTTCATATCGAATCCGACGCCGTTGTCGCGCACGAAAAACACCGTCTCCCCATCGTTGCGGGTGGAGCCGATCTCGATGCGCGCCTTCTCCCGGGGTCGGGTGTATTTTACCGCATTGTCGAGAAGATTTTCAAACACCAGCCGGATCAGAACCGGATCGGCCGTCACGTCGGGCAGGTCGCCGACCACCCATTCGATGCGCCGATCGCCCGTGTGCACGGCAAGCTGCTGCCGGATCTCGTCGATCAGGCGATGCATGTCGATCCGGCGCGGCTTGAGAGCCGTGCGGCCCATCTGGGAGAACCGCAGCAGGTTGTCCACGAGGGTTCCGGCCGTGTAGGCCGAATCGATGATGGTGTCGATGTAGCGCTTGCCCTTGTCCGAGAGCTCGCCCCATTCCTGTTTCTTCAGGAGTTCCGAATAGCCGACGATATGCCGGAACGGCGCGCGCAGATCGTGGGAGACCGAATAGGAGAAGGCTTCCAGCTCCTTGTTGGAGCGGCGCAGCTCCTCGGAGATGGATGCCAGCTCCTCGGCCCGGCGCAGCACGATGCCCACGATGGCGTGGCGCAGTTCCTTGACCGCCTCGATCTCACTCCGATCCCAGGGCAGGGACCGCTCCCGCACCGTCTCTTTCCAGATCTCGAAGGAGCGGCGGGGGTGGAGGCGTAAGGTTCCGGCTTCTTCCTGCACGGGCTTCTGCGGATTGCCGCCCCATTTCACGGTCTGGACCACTTCGGGGCGGAACCAGAGCACATAGCTCGAATGCGCCTTCGAGATGGAAATCGACAGAAGGCCGCTGGCCCGGTCCGTATAGGCCTTCGCCCCCGGATAGACCTGAGACAAACACTCCGTTGCGAAGACATCTTCTTGGGTGTGCCGCGAGAGCCAGGCGAACAGGCCCCTGACGTCTTCTTCTCTGGGGGTCTGGCCCAGGAGCCAGCAATGGTCCGGCGTGAGCACGGCCGCACCCTGCGCTCCGGCCAGGAGCATGAGGTCGTCCGGGTGGTTGACGAGACCCGCGATGAAGTGGTCTTCCGCCGCCATATGGGCGAGGAGCCGCGTCTGAACGGCGCCGAGACGCACCCGGTTTTCAGCGAGTGTCGTGTTCTCCCGCGCTTCGAGCTGCAGCGAGAAGATCTGGGTGAGGAAATCGCAGGCATTGCGCACCTGCAGCGAGACCCGCTTCGGCTCCTTGTTGTGGCAGGAGATCAGGCCCCACAGCCGACCGTCGCGCAGGATCGAGATCGACATGGAGGCGAGCGTCCCCATGTTGCGCATGTATTCGAGATGCACCGGCGAGACGCTGCGCAGCACCGAGTCGCTCAGGTCCAGCGGAGCGGGATCCCGCGACTGGATCGGCACCGGAGTGTAATTGGCGTCGGAGATGATGCGCAGGCGGTTGCGCCGGTAGAGTTCCCGGGCCTGGGCCGGAATGTCGGAGGCCGGAAAGCGCAGGTCGAGATACGAGGGCAGGACCTCGTTGCGGTCCTCGGCGATGACGGTGCCGTTCCAGTGCTCGTCGAAGCGATAGATCAGCACCCGGTCGAACCCGGTCATGCGGCGAACGTCCTGCGCCGCAAGATGGCACAGGCTGTCGATGCTGGAGGCGCCCTGCAGCTGTTCCACGAAACGGCGCAGGGTGGGATAGAGCGAGTCGAGGCTTGAAACGGAACCGGACGGAGTTTCCTCAAGCTCCAGGACGGCATAGTCGCCCGAGCGCGAGACCGCAGCCTCATAGGCCCGCTGGCCCGTTGTCGTGGCAATTTCGATCGTGCGCAGGTAGCGCGTGGTCCCGGCCGGCGGCGGATCGGCGAGCGGTTGCTCAAACTCCTGGGCCAGGATCGGCAGGACCTCGGAGAAGGACCGGCCCAGCACGCCCGTCGGATCGAGTCCGAAGATCTCCGCAATGTTGGCGCTGGCATAGGCGAGCGACCGGTCGGAGAGCCGAAGCGCCAGAAGGATTCCGTGCGGCTGGATGCTGCCCGGAATATGGATCGGCTCCCGGTCGCAGGCGGTCAGGTCGATATCTTGCGGCGTTTGCAGGGTCATGGGGTCTCGCACAGCCAATCATGCATCACGGTGAAGGTCTTTTGTGCGGACTCGACGATCAGATCGTCGACCTCCGGCGAGGATGCTTCCAGAAGCACCGCGCCGAACGACCTCCACATGGCCGCAATATCACGTCCGTAGCTGCGGAAATAGGCGCAGCCCGTCTCCGCGTTAAGTCCAAGTCGGTTCTCCACGTCGCGCGCGATGATAGCGCCGCCCAGCGTCGAGCCCTCGACCACATACATGCTCCCCAGCACCGCTTCCGGGGCCGGGAGCGGCATGAGAGGCCGGCATTGTGGCAAACGGATGATGTCTTCCGATTTTAGTCCTAGGGCTTCAAGATCCTGGACCAGGAGCTGCGTCTTGCGGCGGCGCTCGAAGAAGCTGCGATCCGGTGCCTTGCCGGCCGCATTCTCCTCCCAGGCCTTATGGAACCCGTAGAAGCGGATCAGCAGGTCCCGGTAAGCATCGCGCGAGGCGATCCGGCGGTCGAGGTCCATGGCCGCTTCGATGCGGTCGTGAGCCTCGCGGGTCTCGGTTTTCAATCGTGCCAGAATCGTCATGCAATCGCGTCCACGGGACGGCCCAACCGTCTGGCAGCCGCCCGCTCGGCCAGTCCCAAGCCGTCGTGAATTAAAACCGCCAGCAAGGCAACCACCAATCCGCCCTGAAGGATGAACGCGATGTTGTTGGATTGAAGCCCGGCGATGATCACTTCGCCCAGCCCCTTGGCCGCCACGGTCGAGCCGATGGTGGCCGTGCCGAGACTGATGATCACCGAGAGGCGGATGCCGGCGAGGATCAACGGCAGGGCAAGCGGCAGTTCCACCTGCCACAGGCGCTGGCGGGCGTTCATGCCCATGCCCCTGGCGGCTTCCAACGTACGGGGAGACACCTCCGTCAGGCCGGCCAGCGTGTTCTCGAAGATGGGCAGGAGACCGTAGAGAAACAGCGCGATGAAGGTGGGCTTTTCACCGAACCCCACAAGCGGCACAGCGATGGCCAGCACGGCGATGGGCGGGAAGGTCTGGCCGATATTCACGAGGCTGCGCGAGAGCGGCAGGAACTCGCGCCCCGCAGGCCGGGTGACGAAGATGCCGAGCGCCACCGCCAGGATGGTGCTGGCGAGGGTCGCCAAGAACACGATCCGCACATGCGAGAGCGTAAGAGCGAGCAGGCTGCCCTGGTTGTAGATCGCCGGGGCGTTGTTCGCGGTCAGCGGCGCGAACGCGAAGGCGAAGAGCTGCGGCCTCGTTACGAAGGCAACGAGCAGGAGCAGCGCCGCAGCGCGCAGGATGACGGCACGCGCGCTCATGCGAGAGACCGCCCGTGCCTGAGAATGCCGTCGACGCTGATGCGCCCGATGGGAATCCCCGATGCATCGGCCACGGGCAGCGCGGGCCGGCCGCGCCAGATCAACTGCGCCAGCGCATCGCGCAAGGTCGCCGAAACGGTGATCGCTTCACCCTCGGCGGATCCGGGCTCCATCGCATCCTTCACCGTCACGAGCGACAGCAGGCGGAAGGGCCGCTCCGCCGTGCCCACGAGCTGCTCGACGAAGGCTTCCGCCGGATGGGTCAGCAGATCGGCAGGCTTTGCATATTGCAGGAGCCGTGCCTGGTCCATGACGGCGATCCGGTCGCCCAGATGGAAGGCTTCGTTCATGTCGTGGGTGACGAGCACGATGGTGGTGCCGAGCCGGCGCTGAATTGCCAGGAGATCGTCCTGCGCCTTGCCGCGAATGACCGGATCGAGGGATCCGAAGGGCTCGTCCATCAGGAGAAGCGCGGGCTTTGCGGCGAGCGCGCGGGCGACACCGACGCGCTGCTGCTGGCCACCGGACAATTGATGCGGAAATTTTTGGGCGAACTCGCCCGGATCGAGCTGGAACAGGTCGAGCAGTTCCTCGACGCGGGCCGCGATCCGCTGCCTGTCCCAGCCGAGAAGGCGCGGCACCGTACTGATGTTCTCGGCGACCGTGCGGTGCGGGAACAAGCCGTAGCCCTGGATGACATAGCCGATGCGATGCCGGAGCTCGTCCTCGGGCAATGTTGCCGTGTCCTGCCCGTCAATGAGCACGCGGCCTGTATTGGGAACGACAAGCCGGTTGATCATGCGCAGCAGGGTGGACTTGCCGGCCCCCGAGGTGCCGACGACAACCGCGATCTCGCCGTCGCCGACCGTGAAGGACACGTCGTCGACGACGATATTGTCGCCATAGCGCTTGCTGAGATTCTCAATCTCGATCATGCGCGCCCCGTTGTGTCAGGTCGATGATCGCATCGAGGATGATGGCCGCGGCAAAGGACAGGGCCACCGTTGGGATGGCCCCGAGTAGAACGAGATCGATGGCCGTCTGACCGATGCCTTGGAACACGAAGGTGCCGAAGCCCCCTCCCCCGATCAGCGCGGCGATGGTGGCTAACCCTAAGTTCTGCACCAGCACGATGCGGATGCCAGCCAAGATGACAGGAAATGCGAGCGGCAGCTCGATCTGCAGGAGGCGCTGGCGCCGCGACAGTCCCATACCCCGCGCAGCTTCGGTCACATCGGCCGGCACCTGGCCCAACCCCGCCATCGTGTTGGCCACCACCGGCAGCAGGGAATAGAGAAACAACGCAATGAAGGCGGGCGCCGCGCCGATGCCGCGGATGCCGAGCGCTGCGGCGAGCGGCACGTTTGCCGCCAAGTACCCGAGCGGCGCGATCAGGATGCCGAAGAGGGCAATGCTCGGGATCGTCTGCACGATGCTGAGCCCCTGCAGGAGGGCCGCGCGCAAGGCGGGAACGCGATGGCTCGCGAGGCCCAGCGGCAATCCCACGAGACAGGCTGCCCCCATCGACCCAAAAGCGAGCCACAGATGCTGGCGCGCCTCACGCCAGAAGCTGTCCGCCCGGTTCGCATATTCCTTCATCAGCGAGAGATCGCTCCAGGCTCCCGAGAGAAGCAGAAGCGCGAGCGCCCCCGCGGCGATGCTCAAGGCCGCGAGCCTCCCCCAAGGACCCAAACGCAGGCGCGTCAGCGCGTCGGCGGCAAGCAGCGCGAAGGCTAAGGCGAGAAGCCAGAAGCCGATGGCAGGCGACACGCGGGCGAAGGTGTTGCCCACCGGTGTGACGAAACCCGCCGAGACGCCAACGGCGGGAAAGATCACGCACAATCCGAGGGAGGCTGCCGCGAGCCGGACGAGGGGCCTGTGCGCCAGCGCCGCGCAAAACGCGACGCCAAGCACCACGACGATGGTGATGAGAGCGCCTGCCGGCGGCAAGGCATCGAAAAGCAGGCGCCCTTCGCCCGACACGATGCGGTTGGCCCGGTACGTGACGAAGGGACTTACAAACAGCGCAAGGCCGATGAGCCCGGCGATCACGCTCCCGAGCCGGTCCAGATGCAAGGTAGGGCGCAGGGTGGGCATGCCGGGCGCAGTGGTTCGGGAGGAAATCGTGTTCACAAAACTTCCGGCTCTTTGTCGCGCTGCCTTGTGACTTGAGGGTCTGGCTCGTGAAGAGCTGGCAACACTCCTCCCCCTTGTGGGGAGGAGTTGGAGGTGGGGGTGTGGGCGCTGAACTGGACCAGCGTGACGCCCACACCCCCACCCTTGATCCCTCCCCACAAGGAGGAGGGAGAATGCGTCTGCATCTTAGAACGGGTTATCGGCGTTTGACGTACCATGCCCTGAGATCAGAACCTCAGATTACTTCAAGAAACCCTTGGACTTCAGGTAATCCGTCGCCACCGCCTTTGCCGGCTCGCCGCCGACCTGCACGCGGGCATTCAGCCCCTGGAGAGTGGCCAGATCAAGGGAGGCGAAGACGGGCTTCAGGATCTCGGCGATCTTCGGGTTCTCCTTCAGGGCCGCCTCGCGCACGACGGGAGCCGGCGCATAGACCGGTTGGACACCCTTGTCGTCCGTCAGCACCACGAGACCGGAGGGGGCGATGCCGCCGTCGGTGCCGTAGACCATGGCGGCATTGGCCCCATTGGTCTGCTCGGCCGCCGCCTTGATGGTGGCCGCGGTGTCGCCGCCGGACAGCACGATGAGCTGCTCGGGCTTCATGCGGAACTCGTAAGTTTTCTGGAAGGCTGGCAGGGCGGCTTCCGAGTTCACGAATTCGGCGGAGGCTGCGAGCACCACCTTGCCGCCCTTCCCGATCCACTGGCCGAAATCGGACATGGTCTTGAGCTTGTTGCTGTCCGCCACCTCCTTGCGCAAGGCGATGGCCCAGGTGTTGTTGGCCGGCGACGGGTCGAGCCAGACGATCTTGTTGGCATCGTAATCGAGCTTCTTGGCGGTCTCGAAGCCCTTGGCGGCATCCTTCCAGACCGGATCGTCCGCCTTGTTGAAGAAGAAGCCCGCATTGCCGGTATATTCGGGGTAGATGTCGATCTCGCCTGCCGTGAGGGCCTTGCGCACCACCGGGGTTGCACCGAGCTGGATCCGGTCCTGGGTCTTGATGCCGTTGGCCTCAAGGGCGAGGAGGATAATGTTGCCGAGAACGGAGCCTTCCGTGTCGATCTTGGACGAGACGACCACATCGGCCCGGGCGGCACCCATGGCCGCCAGCCCGAGGGCGACAGCAAACACCGCTGGCTTGAGGATGGACTTCATGGGAACCCCCTTAATCGAACATTGCCCTGCTGTTTTTAGGACAGTCCGGCGATTTAGGCAGAGGGGGTGGCAAGAAGACTTGAGCTAGAGGATAAAAACTTCGTGTGACCACAAAAGATCCCGCCGAAGGAACTTTCATCCTCCGGCGGGGCGACCTTCAGCGCCTCAAGGGCCTCTTTTAAGCACTTAGGGTCGACGGAGGCTCTTGAGCGATGGTGAAGCGGACCTGGGCCTGCGGCCGGAAATCCTCAGAGAGAGTACGCCAGGTGCGCTCGGCTTCCGTGCGGCTCTCGAAGGGTCCGATGACCCGCTCAGTGCCCTGAACGATTTTTTCGCAGTCGCAGGAGGTGTACTCGCCGCCGACCACCCAGAAACGTGAATTGCTCATTGTCGATCTCCATTGCTGAAAGGGGTTTGAGGTTTGTGTGAGACTTACTCGGCCGCCTGAAGCTTGGTCGAGGATTGGAACTGTGCGGTCTCGGTCGACTCGGCCATGGCGGTCGTGGAGGACTTGCCGCCGGTGATCACCACCGAGACCTTGTCGAAGTAGCCGGTGCCGACCTCGCGCTGGTGACGGGTGGCGGTGTAGCCGCTCGTCTCCGCGGCAAACTCGGCCGCCTGCAGCTCGGAATAGGCCCCCATGCCGCGGTCGCGGTAGCCGCTTGCCAGGTCGAACATGCCGTAGTTGAGCTGGTGGAAGCCGGCCAGCGTCACGAACTGGAACTTGTAACCCATGGCGCCGAGCTCGCGCTGGAACTTCGCGATGGTGGCGTCGTCCAGCTTCTTCTTCCAGTTGAAGGACGGCGAGCAGTTATAGGCCAAGAGCTTGCCCGGATAGCGCTTGTGAATTGCTTCCGCGAACTTGCGGGCATCGTCGAGATCCGGGTGCGAGGTCTCCCACCACAGGAGGTCGGCGAGTTCCGCATAGGCGAGGCCGCGGGCGATGCAGTGATCGAGGCCGGTGCCGTCCTTGAGGCGATAAAAGCCTTCCGGGGTGCGGCTGTCGGGCTCGATGAACGGGCGGTCGCGCTCGTCCACGTCCGAGGTGATGAGCTTGGCGGATTCCGCATCCGTGCGGGCCATGATGAGGGTCGAGGTGCCCATCACGTCGGCGGCAAGCCGCGCGGCGATCAGGTTGCGCTCATGGGCCGAGGTCGGAATCAGCACCTTGCCGCCGAGATGGCCGCACTTCTTTTCCGAGGCGAGTTGGTCCTCGAAATGCACGCCGGCGGCGCCGGCCTCGATATAGGCCTTCATGATCTCGAAGGTGTTGAGCGGGCCTCCGAAGCCGGCCTCGGCATCGGCCACGATGGGCAGGAACCAGTCGCGCTTGGCGCCGCCTTCCGCATGCTCGATCTGATCGGCGCGCTGGAAGGTGCGGTTGATGCGGCGGCACAGCTCCGGGCCGGAATTGGCCGGATAGAGGGACTGGTCCGGATACATGGCGCCGGCGACGTTCGAGTCCGCAGCCACCTGCCAGCCGGAGAGATAGATCGCCTCGAGACCGGCGCGGGCCATCTGCATGGCCTGGTTGCCCGTCATGGCGCCGAGGGAATGAACGTAAGGACGCTCATGGAGCAGCTGCCACAGCTTCTGCGCGCCGCGCTCGGCCAGGGTATGGGCGATGGGGAAGGAGCCACGCAGGCGGAGCACGTCCTCGGCCGTGTACGGCCGGCTCACACCGTCGAAGCGGCCCTCGGGAGCGGAGGGGATCAGATCTTGCAGCGAACCCGGGGACGTTTGGGCGGTCATGGCTTATCCTTCTGTTTACATTCCTTGACAAAACCCGCCTGCAGGCCAGTATTGATGCAATGCAGCAGGGCGCGTTCTTCTAATAATCCTTGAAGAAGCCATTGTTTCAACGATGGATTCCCGAAGAAAAGTCGCCCTGTAAAGCTATGACAAACGACCTCGTGTAAAGTTGTAAAAAGATTTACAATATGGATGAGAGCAGAAAGCTTTTCGTCGGCCCCCGCCTGAAGCGTCTGCGGCGGGACCTCAACCTGAGCCAGTCCCGCATGGCCGAGGAGCTCGGGCTCTCGCCGAGCTACCTGAACCTGATGGAGCGCAACCAGCGCCCGATCACTGCCCAGGTGCTCATCCGCCTCGCCCATGCCTATCAGCTGGACCCGCGCGAGTTCGCCAGCGACGATCACGAACGCACTGTCTTGGAGCTGGAGGAGGTTTTTGCCGATCCGCTGTTCCGCTCAACCCCGGTGGCCCGGCTCGAGCTGCGCGAGACCGTGGAGAGCGCTCCCTCCCTGGTGGATGCCGTCAATCGCCTCTACCGCGCCTATCAGGCCATGCGCGGGGCCCGCGAGGCGGTGATGCCCAACCTCAGCGACCGCGACCGCGCCGAGGATGCGGCACAGGTCGACCCGGTCGACCGGGTGCGGGAGCTGATCCACGAGGCCAAGAACCATTTTCCGGAACTGGATGAGGCCGCCGAAGCCCTCGCGTCGGAACTCGCATCGAGCGGCCACGACCTGTTCTTCGCCATCTGCGATCGCCTGCACGCCAAGCACGGCATCCGGGTGCGCGTGATGCCGGTCGACGTGATGCCGGACAGTCTTCGCCGCTACGACCATCACCGGCGCCAGCTTCTGATTTCGGAGCTGGTAGACCCTTCCGGCAGAACCTTCCAGGCGGCCTACCAACTGGCCTTTGCCGAGATGCGCGAGACCATCGATGCGCTCGCCGCCCGTTTGGAGCCGGTGGACGGTCCGGCGCAGCGCCTGCTCCGGGTTTCGTTCGGCAACTACTTCGCCGGCGCGCTGATGATGCCCTATGGCCGGTTTCATGCGGCAGCGGAAGCTTTGGGCTACGACGTGGAGGTGCTGGGCGCCCGCTTCGGCGCCAGCTTCGAGCAGGTGGCGCATCGCCTCACGACCCTGGCTCGTCCCGGCGCCCGGGGGATCCCCTTCTTCCTGGTGCGGGTGGATTCTGCCGGCAACGTGTCGAAGCGCTTCTCGTCCGGCCGCTTCCCGTTCTCGCAGTTCGGCGGCACCTGCCCGCTCTGGAACCTGCACTCCACCTTCCGCGCGCCCGGCCAGGTGGCCACCCAGATCGTCGAGCTGCCGGATTCATCGCGCTGGTTCTCCGTCGCCCGCGCGGTGAAGCGCGCCTTCAAGCCGTGGGGAACGCCCGATCCGCAATTCGTGGTCGGGCTCGGCTGCGAGCTGAAATACGCCCATCGCCTCGTCTATGCCCGCGGCCTCGATCTGGCCTCCACTGAGGCCACGCCCATCGGCATCAACTGCCGGCTGTGCGAGCGCGTCGCTTGCCCGCAGCGCGCCGCTCCGCCGCTGATGCACGCGCTCATCGTCGACGAAATGAGACGCGGCGTCTCGCCCTTCGAGTTCGACGCGACGTGAAACCGAAGCGCTTTAGGCTGCCCGTGTGTGACGATAGAAAGCGTTGGGGATGCCATCGACATCCCTGATGCCGGTAAACGACATCCCGACCTTTTCGAGCACGCGGCGCGAGGCGGCGTGCTCGGCCACCGCAAACCCGATGACATGGTCGAGGGGCTTGGCCCTGTAGATCCAGTCCAGCAGCGCCCGAGCGGCCTCGGTGGCATAGCCCTGACCCCAGAGAGCGCGCTTGAAGCTGTAGCCGAGTTCGAGTTCATCGGTTTCCGGAAACCATCCGAAGCCGGCGCGGCCGAGGAAGGTTCCTTGTCGGTCGGTGACCTTGAACTTGGTCCAGCCGTGGGCCGCATAATCGGCACGGAAGCCTTCGAACTTGGCCCGAAGATACGCTTCGTCCCAGGGTGGATCGCCCATCTGCAGGAAGTGCTGCACCTCAGGGTCACTGTGCAGCGAAGCGAACAGCGGAAAGTCCTCGGCGTCCCACGGATGGAAGCACAAGCGCTCGCTGACCAGGATAGGTGGCTTCATCGGCGGCCCTTACTGCGTCTCGGTTAGCCAGTGATCTAGGAAATGCTCGAGCCAGCGGGAGACATGCGGGTCATGCTGGAAGCGTCCTTCAAGCTGGCGCACCCGGTCCTGGGCTCCCGGCATGCTGAGGCGCTCCTCGGCAACGACCGTCCAGCGGCAAAGCATGGCGTGGGTCACCTCAGGGTGGAACTGGAGACCGAAGGCCTTTTCGCCCACGCGGATTGCCTGGGTAGGGAAGTCGTCGCCGGTGGCAAGCGTCTCGGCACCCGAGGGGCAATCGAAACCCTCCCGGTGCCAGTGATAGACATGGCTCGGCCACGGCACGCCCCAATCGGTGCTCAGGGCTTCACCGGCCTGCGTCGGCAGCAGCGGGTAATAGCCGATCTCGGCCCGGCCTTCCGGATGCGCCCAGACGCTGGCGCCAAGGTGCTTAGCCATCATCTGCGCGCCGAGGCAGAGGCCGAGATAGGGCTTGTTCTCCTTGAGCGGCACCGCGATCCAGTCGATCTCCTGCTTGATGAAATCATCCGGATCGTTGGCGCTCATCGGCCCGCCGAAGATGACCGCGCCGGCATGCGCAGCAAGCGTCTCCGGCAGCGGATCGCCGAGGCGGGGACGGCGGATGTCAAGAGGATAACCGCGCTCCCGGAGCAGGCGCCCGACCCGGCCGGGGGTTGAATGCTCCTGATGCAGGATGATGAGGATCGGCGCCCCGGATCGCCGCTTAAGCATGATTGCGGTTCCAGGCGGACGTGGGAGACTGGGCGGAAAGACGCGAAAACATCAGCGGATTATTCAGGACAAGCCTTGCCCTCCGCAAGAGGGCACACGAGCACCTACCCTCCTGGGCGATGGTGAAGCTGGTTCAGGTAGCGCTCGGCCACATCTCGGGCCAGCCGTTCGTCCACCACAATCTCCGCATTCAGGGCTTGTAGCTTGGCCGTGCTGAGAGAGGCGAAGACGCCTGACAAGGCTTTCGAGATTTTCGGAAAGCGCTCCAGCGCCTCGGTTCGCACGACCGGGGCAGGCTCGTAGACGATCTGTGCGCCCTTGGTATCCTTCATGACCACGAGGTCAAGGGTCGCGATGGCGCCGTCGGTGCCGTAGACCATCGCGGCATTCACCCCACCGGTGCTCTGCGCCGCCGCGCGCATGGTGGTCATGGTGTTGCCGGTCGGCTGAACGGCGATCCTGTCCCGGGGAAAGTGGAAGCCGTAGGTCGCCTCAAAGGAGGCGAGCGCTGCCGGGCTCTCGACGAACTCGGCGGAAGCCGCCAGCCGCAGGTTCATGGATGCCCTGACGGCTTGGGCGAAATCGTCCATGGTCGTGAGATTGGAGCGCCGGGCGAGATCGCCCCTCACGGCAATCAGCCACGTGTTGTTGGCGGGAGCCCGCTCGAGCCAGGCGAGCCGGTGCCGCTCCGCATCCAGGCGCTTGACGAGATTGTAGGCTGATGCCGAGGCCTTCCAGGCTGGATCGCTTTCCAGGCCATGAAAGAATGCCCCGTTGCCCGTGTATTCGGGATAGATGTCGATTTCCCCCTGGAGGATTGCCTTGCGGACCTGCTGGGTCGGCCCGAGCTGAAGGCGGGTCTCCACGGGAATCCCCTCCCGTTCCAGCACGAGGGCAATCATGCTGCCCAGCAGGGCGCCCTCGGTATCCGCCTTTGAGGCGACCACGATCGGATGATGACCGTGAGCAAGGCCCGGCGTGGTCGCCAGCGCCACAAGAATGCCGAGAGGGGCAAGAAGCCGAAAAACCCGGGAAACTCTGCTTTTTCTTATCACGACAGCCGATCGCGTTAAGGGACACAGGATCTGGAAATGGCGCTGTCTGGCCCTAAGATCCAGTAGTATAATGATATCATGGATCAGGGCAGTTCTTGGCTCTTTTGCATGGAGACGCAAAAGTGATAGAAGCGTCTGAGTCCCAAGGCTTGAAGTCCGAAAAATCCAGGGCATGTGTCCCGTGTTCTGGAGAACAACCTACCAGCGCCTTGCCTGAAAGAAAGCAAAACCGTGACCGATAGCGTAATGAGCGACGGCGATCTCAATGGCCTGCGAATCCTTGTCGTTGAGGATGAGGCTGCGATCTCCCTGCTGCTGGAAGACATGCTTCTCGATTTCGGCTGTGAGGTGATCGGTCCGGCAGCACGGCTGTCCGCAGCCCTCGAAGTCGTATCCCGCGAGCAGGTCGACCTGGCCATTCTCGATGTGAATGTGGCCGGCGAACCGATCTATCCGGTGGCGGAAGCCCTGGCGCAGCGCTCGATCCCGTTCGTGTTCTCCACGGGCTACGGCAGTGCCGGCATCCGCGACACCTTCCGCGACCGCCCTGTGCTGCAGAAGCCCTTCGCCCAGCACGACCTGAAGCAGAAGCTTCTCATGGCCCGGACCAAGACCGCCTGATTTTTGCGTTTTCCTGTAAGATCATGGGTGTATCTGTGGCCTATATGCCGCAATGATTTACCCTGTGTCCTAAAACACACCGGATGAGGTGTGAATCGGCTTTGATCCAAATTTCTTGCTGCTAAGCTCAGGTAACGTTAGAGCAGGTAGCCTCTGATCAAGCTGGTTCGTCATGTCTGTCCAAACTTTCCGCCTTCTGACCGCCACGAGCGCTCTTGTGCTGAGCCTCGCCCATGCGCAGGCGCAGGCTCCCGTGCCGCGCCCGGTGCCGGCGGCGGGCGCCATCGTGGCCGTCAAGGGCGGCGAGGAAATGCGCTTCGTGCGCGAGGACCTCTGGCGCTCCGCTGCCATCCAGCAGAACGTGGTCGGCGGCGATACCCTGCGGACCAACGAGATCGGCAACCTCGCGATCCTGTTTTCCGACCAGACCCAGATCCGTGTCGGGCGCAACTCCACCCTGACCGTCAATGATGTAGCCGGCGGCCAAGCTGGGAACACCCAGCTCAGCCTGCAGGGCGGCACCATCTGGGCCCGCGCGGCCCGCGGCGGTTCGGGCGTGGACGTCAAGACGCCGGCTGCGGTGGCGGCCATCCGCGGCACCGACTGGTCGCTCTCAGTAGATGGATCGGGCAAGACCTCGCTCATCGTGCTTGAGGGCGTGGTCGAACTCACCAATCCGCAGGGTTCGGTGACTGTTCGCCAGGGTGAAGGAGCCGTGGCAGCGATAGGCCAGGCTCCCACCAAGTTCGTGCTCGTGCGCCCCAACGACCGCGAGCAGATGCTGTTCTATCTGACCCTGCGCGATGGTCTGTCCTGGCTGCCCGCCACATCCTTGCGGGGATCGGCCCGGCAGGCCGAGCGCGCCCGGCTTGAAGCAATCCCGCCGGAGGCTCGGACTGCGGAAGACTGGCTGACCCGCGCCGAGGTGGCTTTGGCTCTCGACGGGTATCAAGCCGCCGCCGTGCCTTTGGCCGAGGCTCGCCGCAGACCCCTCAGTGGCTCGCAGCGTGCTCGCGCGGATCTCGTCGAGGGCCTGATTGCGGGGGCGGAGCGCCGCTGGAGCGAATCCGCTGCCCTTCTAGCTCGCGCCGAGCGCGGCGTCGATGCCAAGCGGCGTGTCACAGCCGTTTACGGCCATTACATCGCGGCCTCGCTTGCCCAGCCGACCCGTGTCCTGCCCCAACCCAAGCTCGCTCCCAACAGCCCTGAAGCCGCCCTCGCGCAGGCGTTCATCGCCGGCTTCCGGCAGGACCTGAATGCGGCGGCCGATCTCGCGAGCGCGGCCGAGAAGCGCTTCCCAACCGACACGAGGCTGGGTGTTTTCTCATCGCAGCTGTCGCTCGCTCTCAATCGACGGGACCAGATGCGCGCATCTCTGGAGCGCGTGCGGGCGGCGGATCCGAATGACCATCTCGTCCTGGCCATGAGCGGCCGGATCAGGGCCGATGTGGACAGCGACCGCAAGGCTGCATTGGCCGACCTGAAACGGGCCTTGGAAGCCGCGCCGGGCGATGTTGCGATCTGGAACGAGCTTGGCATGTTGTATGCCGAACTCGATGCCCCATTGGAAGCAGAGGCGGCCTTCCGGCACGCGATCGCCCTCGATCCGCAGGACCCCATCCCCCTTGCCAATCTGTCCTTTATCTTGCTCGACCAAAGCCGCGTGGAGGAAGCCGGTGCGCTGATCGACAAGGCGCTCGATCTCGACCCTGATTTCCACGTCGCCTATATCGCGCGCGGCCGCTATCTCCTGCAGAAGGGCGACATGCCCGGTGCCATCGAGTCCATTCTGGCGGGCTCGGCGGCCAATCCTGCCTATGCCAACGGCCTGGTAGCCGCGGCAGTCGCCTATTATCAGAACGGCGATATCGAGCTTGCGGAACAGACCTTCGACAATGCGGACCGGCTCGACCCGAATGATCCCGTTACCGCGATCATGCGAACGGCCGTAGCACTGGATCAGTACCGGGCGGATGACGCGGTGCGGTTTGCCCGGGAAGGCGTGAAGCGCGCCCGCAGCCGGGGCGGCGACTATGCTGGCATCTCGGCCAACCGGCAGAGCGGCAGCTATCCGGCGGAGGCCTATCGCTTCATCGGCCTTCACGAATGGGGCCGCTTCTACGGCGACCGCACCTTCGATCCTTTCCAGGCCTCCAGCTATTTCGATCAGGCGGCGAATGTCAGCCCGAACCTGTTCAGGGGAAGCCCGACCTTGACCAGTGTGGATACCGGAAGCGATGACGGGATCGCAGCCGCCAACCTCGTTGTTCAGGGCCTTTTGTTCGATCCGCTGGCTCTCGGCGGACGCCTCGGCCGCATCGACATCCTGCGCCGCCCCTTCGTCGATGCCGAGGTTGGTGGAAGCTGGATCTCGCAGGACGGAAAGACCGGCTGGCGAACGGACGCGGCGGTCACCGGCTTCTCGAACGAGCCAATCCCGACCGCCTTCAATTTCTCGGCAAGCCGTCTGCGTGACAACGGGCTTTACACCTACGATCAGGAGAGGCTCGACAACGCCGCCTTCTTCATTGGCTCGGCCCCGACGGCCGCGGATCGACTTCTCGTCTTCGGCACTGTCTCGCAGAATGAACCCGGCGCGTTCAGCTCTCTGACAGAGACCACCTTCAACGTCGGAGACATCGCAGCCCCCGGGGTTTTCTATAACCAGGACGCAAGAGAGGCGGTCGACTTCCAGCTGGGCGCAGGTTGGAGCCACACCTTCGGCCATCGTAATGTGCTGACAGCCGCGGTCTTCCACGGGCAGGCCCGGAGTACGACGGATACGCAACAAGGCGGCATCGCTAACCCCGATCTCGTGCTGTTCGAGCTGCTCAGGCGGGAACGGACGCGCACGACGGCCACAGTCGTGGCGCTGAATCACATGATCGGCTTCGGCGATGTGACGCTTCGCTATGGCGCCGAGGCCCTGAGGGGCAAATCGCGGGTCGAATACGAACAGGAGTACCGCGACTATGTGGGCGTCCCGATCCCGCCCTACTCGGATGCGCCCGTCGATGGCACTGTCTCTTTCAGCGGAACCCGTCTCTATGCCGATGCCTTCTGGCGTCCCACCGACTGGTTCGAGGCACAGGCCGGGCTGGAGAGAGTCGACATCGATGTGAAGGGTGCATCGATGGACGAGAACATTCTGCCTCGGGCAGGCATCGGCATCTCGCCCTTCGAAGGACAATGGCTGCGGGCTGCCTATCGCAGCGATGTCCTGTTCCCCTCGACCTACACGCTGTCGTCTCTGACCACCGTCGGCCTCCTGCCGAACGTCATACCTCTGGAGCTCGGCGGCAAAGTCGACACCCTGGCCCTGCGCTGGGATGCGGAATGGTCTCCGCGCCTCTTCACCTCGGTCGAGTACCAGCGGCAGGACATCAATTCCTTGAGCCTTCCCATTCCTGAGACATACACGACGGTCAATGCCGAGGAAGCCCGCATCGAGCGGGTGGCGGCAACGGCCAATGTCTGGCTGGGGTATGGCATCGGGGTGTTCGGCACCGTCGGGGCAGCCTCGTCGGAGATCCAGGCGGGGCCTGCTGCAGGATCCCCTGTGCCCTTCGTCGCGGAGCGCTTCGCCCGCGCGGGCTTTACCTTCGTGCATCCGAGCCGTCTCAGACTTACCCTCGCCCAGACGTTCCTCGGTGGCCTGACGAGCTCGACTCCGCTGGGCAATTTTGTCGGGCTGAAGCTGGATGATTACTGGACCACCGATGCGTCGGTGACCTGGGAAACACCGGATCGGCGGCTGGTTCTCGGGCTGACGATGCTCAACATCTTCGACAATGAGGACGAGATCCTCACCAATCTTCCTGGCCAGGGGCGTACCATCTCGGCGAGTGTGAAGGCGCGGTTCTAGGTGAATGACAAAAGGTCAGGGTCGCACAATCATGGCGGCGGAGAACCTCTCTGGCGCCATTTCACCATGGCCGGAATCATCGCGGCGCTGCTGATCCCGTTTCTGTTCTTCTCACCTTTCCGCCTCATCGAAGCGCGTCTCTACGATCTTCTCTCGGTGATAGCGCCACCAAGCCCGGCACAGCCGGGAGCCGTCCTGGTAGCGATCGACGAACCGTCCATCGGCGAGATCGGCCAGCGCTGGCCCTGGTCGCGGGAGACTCATGCCAAGCTCGTCGAGAGCCTGCGCATGGCCGGCGCGAAGGTGATCGCCTTCGACATCGTTTTCGCCGACCCGTCGACCGAGGAGGCGGACACGGCCTTTGCCAAGGCGCTCGGCCCGGACGTGGTGCTGGCAGCCGACGACGTCACGACGATGCTGAACCAGGGCGTTCAGATCACCCGAGTCAATCCGCTCGATCCCTTCCTCGATGCGGGAGCGGCGGCTGGTGTCGCGTCGGTTCACCTCGATGGCGACGCCTATCTGCGTCGCATGCCGGAGATGCGGGACAGCTTCGCCGGCGAGGCCCTACGCTTGGCTGGCGAGCGCAAACCGCCTGCTCCTGAAGGAGCGCTAATCCAATATATCGGTCAGGCTTACACTTATCCTCGTGTCTCCTACTACCAAGCTCTGGATCCGGCGAACTTCCTGCCACCCGGCTTTTTCAAAGATCAAATCGTTCTGGTGGGACTGAGCCTGAAACAAGCGACCTCCGCTGATATCGGCACTCCTGACGCCTTTCCGACACCCTTTACGCTGACGACAAATACTCTGACGCCCGGCGTCGAGGTGCAGGCCAACATCCTCGATAATCTTCGGCACAGTCTCTACGTGCTCCCCGTCCCACCTTACCTGATGGTGCTGCTCGTCGTCGCCGGTGCTTTCCTGGCGGCTACATTGTCCATGAAGGGCGTCACTTGGCGAACCGGCTTCGCCGCTGTCTTCGTGCTCGCCTTCTTCATCGTCGGAGCCTGGGCTCTCTTACGCTTCGGACGGCTTTGGGCGCCGCCCGCCCTGCCCGCAGCCGCGGCGCTGGCGGTGTTCGGCGCGCGGTTCGGCCTTGACTATGCGCGCGAGCGGCATCTGCGCCGCACCGTGTCGGAGGCCTTCTCGCGCTACCTGTCGCCGGATCTCGTGGCACAGCTCGCGCGAGATCCCAGCGCCCTGAAGCTCGGTGGCGAACGCCGCAACCTGTCGATCCTGTTCTGCGACGTGCGCGGCTTTACCACCTTGTCGGAAAAGCTGAAGGACGAGCCGGAGCGGCTGACCACCCTCATCAACCGTCTGCTCGACCCGCTCTCTGAGGCGGTTCTCGCGGAAGGCGGCACCATCGACAAATATATCGGCGACTGCGTGATGGCGTTCTGGAACGCGCCACTGCCCAGCCCCGACCATCCGCTGAAGGCCGCGCGCGCTGCCATGCGCATGCTGGAGGCGGTGAAGGTTCTGAATGCGGAACTGCAGCACGAGATGGGCGAGGATGCGCCTCGCTTCGCTATCGGCGTCGGCATCAACACCGGCGATTGCGTGGTCGGCAATGTGGGCTCGCGCTGGCGTTACGATTATTCCGTGCTCGGTGACACGGTGAACCTCGCCTCACGCCTGGAAAGCCTGTCGAAGGAATACGGCGTTTCAATCGTGCTCGGCCCTGCCACGGCGAAGGCCCTGCAGGACCACTTCGTTCTGATCGAACTCGACCGCATTGCCGTGAAAGGCCGCAGCGAAAAATCGGCGATCTTCACCATCGTGGCGCCGGCAGAACAGCGTCAGGACGATCCAGCGCTTGCGCAACTGACGGAGCTGCATCCGACACTTCTCGACACGATCAGTGCAGGAAAGCGCGTAGAAGCGCTGGCACTGGTCCAGCAATGCCAAGTACTGTCTCCATCCCTGTCGACCTATTACAAGAAGCTGATGGGGAAAGCGGCAGCCATCCCTGAGTGACGGCTCCCCGAAGGCCTCACCAGAGAACGACGTGGTCTGCGGGTTTGTGAGACAGCTCGAAGCCGATCAGACTTGACATTTTCTTCATCGCTCCGGCGAGCGTCATGATTTTGCAAACGATTAGCAAGTAAAAACAAAGTCTTGCGCTTGAAGAAACACCCTCTATAAGGTCGCTTCGTTTCCCGCTGAGCCAGCTTTTCAAGTGTCGCGCCATGGACAAGATTCAAAAACTTGCCATCGGCAGCATATTCGTCGGAACCGTTGTTTTCGTCCTGAAATATGCCGCCTATTACATCACGGGCAGCATTGCGCTTTATTCCGACGCGCTGGAGAGCATCATCAACGTGGTGACGGCGGTGGCGGCTTTCATGGCCGTTCGCCTGAGCGCCGCGCCGGCGGATGCCAATCACCCCTATGGCCATCACAAGGTGGAGTATTTCTCAGCCGTTCTCGAAGGCGTGCTGATCATCGTGGCGGCCCTGGCAATCCTGCGCGAGGCCTATTTCGGGTTCCTGTCGCCGCGGGTGATCGACGCGCCGATGCCCGGTCTTGCCGTCAACGCGGTTGCTGGTGTGATCAACGCGGCCTGGTCTTGGGCGCTGATCCGCCACGGACGGCGCTTGCGCTCTCCCGCACTTGTGGCCGATGGGCGCCACCTCCTCACCGATGTGGTCACATCGGCGGTGGTCATCATCGGCCTCCTGCTCGTTCCGCTCACCGGATGGACATGGCTCGATTCCGCACTGGCCGCCATGGTGGCCGTCAACATTCTCTGGTCCGGATGGGGGCTGATCAAGGAGAGCATCGGCGGACTCATGGATGAGGCGCTGCCGGAAACAACACTCATCCGTGTGCGTGAGATCATTGCGCTGAATGCGGAAGGCGCTATCGAAGCGCACGATCTGCGTACGCGTCATGCGGGCCGGATGACCTTCATCGACTTCCATCTGGTCGTGCCGGGCGCCATGAGCGTGACCGATGCCCATGACATCTGCGATCGGCTGGAACGCGCGCTCAAGGCCGATGTGGAAGACGCGCTGATCACAATTCACGTGGAACCCGACAACAAGGCCAAGCACTCCGGCATCGTGGTGCTCTAGGCGAAAGATCCGTCCAAGAAGTGACTTGTTAATAGATCGTAAATGATCTTTATACCTGCCACAGAGCTACAACAATTTAACAAAGACTTACTTCAGCGGTAGGTATTAACCCTAATAGCTCACGTCATTATTGCCGGCTACAAACAGGCAGCCTGGATAAGCGCGTCGTGGGGGCGCGCGCCTCCCGCGGTGATGTGGGCAGGCCATTGAAATACAATGCGTGCCTTGAACAATATCAAAATCATTACAAAGCTGGCCATCCCGGTGGTCGTGATGATCGCTGTCACCATCGGCCTCATCGTTTTCGCTAAAATCGGTCTCGACACTCTTTCCGAGGAAACCCAGCAGATCGTCGACCTGCACGCAGCCCGGCGCAGCATGGCGCTGGACATCAAGGCTCATGTCAACGAAGCGGCAATCCAAGAAAAGAACCTGATTATCGAAACGCGCTTCCAGGAAATGGCTACCTACGAGCAGGCTTTCCGCGAAGCCAAGACGGAAGCCCTGAAGGATCTGGATGGCCTGATCGCGCTGTCTGACACTCCAGAGCGGCGCGCAACCAACGAGCAGCTGAAGAAGATTGTAGAGGAATACTTCGCCATTATGGGCAGAACTATTGCCCACGCGCAGCTCAACGAAAATGATCAAGCCTTCAGCATCTCGACCGGCGAGGGCCGGGCGCTGCGGCAGAAGGCCTCGAAGGCTCTCGACGAGCGTGCCAACGCCAATGCCGCTGCTCTCGAAAGTGAGAAGAATGCAGCAGCCGATCTCGCGTCCTTCACATCCACCAAGCTGATGATCGCCTCTGGTATCGGCCTCACCTTGGCGATCGTATTGCTGGCAGCCATCGTAATCTACGGCGTGACACGTCCGTTGAACGGGATGACTGGCGCGATGGGCCGTCTGGCCGAGGGCGATCTGGACGTGAGCGTCACGGGCACCGAGCGCAAGGACGAGGTGGGGCAGCTTGCCCGCTCGCTGCAGGTGTTCAAGGACAACGCGCTGGAAGCCCGCCGGCTTGCCGCCGCCCAGGACGCCGAGAACCAGGCCAAGATGCGCCGCGCCGAGCTGCTCGACCAGATCACGCGGCGCTTCGAGAGCAACGTGTCGGCGCTCACCCAAGGCCTGTCCTCGGCTGCCACCGAGATGGAGGCCACGGCGCAAACCATGACGGCGGTGGCCAGCCAGACCACCCAGCAGTCGGTCACCGTCTCGTCCGCCGCCCAGCAGACCTCGGCCAACGTGCAGACGGTGGCGGCCGCCACCGAGGAACTCTCCATCTCGATCCGTGAGATCGCCTCCCAGGTGGCGCAGTCCTCGCAGATCGCCGACCGCGCCGTGCAGGGCGCGCGCCGCACGGATGCGGCCGTGCAGGACCTGGCCTCGACCGCCAGCCGCATCGGCGACGTGGTGCAGC
>Ga0209902_100216_pt1 | contig 92612 bp, 80 predicted proteins | sample FECB27metaG_FD_188304 | JGI IMG/M metagenome (GOLD analysis project Ga0209902, IMG submission 188304) | Cyanobacterial communities from the Joint Genome Institute, California, USA - FECB-27 (SPAdes) (version 2) | ecosystem: Environmental > Aquatic > Thermal springs > Hot (42-90C) > Microbial mats... | reverse complement strand
GAGCCGGTCTCGGCCGCGGCGGCGAAGCCGGTGGCGGCGCCGACCAGCATCATCCCCTCGACACCGAGATTGAGCACGCCTGTCCGTTCCGCGACGAGTTCGCCGAGGGCGGCCAGAACCAGCGGCGTGCCGGCGGCAAGCGTCGCGAGCAGGATGGCGACGACGAGGTCAGCCACGGTCGGCGACCTCGCGTGCGGCCGGCGGCGGCGACTTCCACCGCACCCGCCAGCTTACGAGCGTGTCGCTGACGAGCAGGCTGAACAGCAGCAGGCCCTGGAAGATGCCGGTCGCCGCCGCCGGGATGCCGAGCGCCACCTTGGCGTTCTCGCCGCCGAGATAGAGGAGCGCCATCAAGAGGCTGCCGAGCACGATGCCAACGGGGTGCAGCCGGCCGATGAAGGCGACGATGATCGCCGCGTAGCCGTAGCCCGGCGACACCACCTCGCGCAGCTTGCCGATCGTGCCGGCGACTTCGATGGTTCCGGCGATGCCGGCCGTCGCGCCGCCGATCAGCATCGCCGCCCACACCGCGCGGGCGGGCGAGAAGCCGGCATAGCGGGCCGCCCGCGGCGCCAGCGCGCCGACCTGCATGCGGTAGGCGAGATGGGAGCGGGCGACGAAGAACCAGGCGGCGGCGGCGATCACGAGGGCGATCGGAAAGCCGATGTTGAGGCGCGTGCCGGGCACCAGCCGCGGCAGCCGGGCGGCGGCCGCGAAGGCGGAGGATTCCGGCCAGTTGAAGCCGGTCGGCGAGCGCAGGGGTCCGAACACGAGGGCGCTCAGCAGCAGGCCGGCGACATAGGTCAGCATCAGCGTGACGAGGATCTCGCTGGCGTTGAAGCGCACCTTCAGGAAGGCCGGGATCGCCGCCCACGCCATGCCGCCGAGCGCGCCGGCCAGCAGCATCGCCGGCAGCACCAGCGGACTGCCGGTGCCGCCGAACTGAAGCGCCACGACGCCGCTCGCGATCGCGCCGACGATCAACTGTCCCTCCGCGCCGATATTCCAGACGCTGGCGCGGAAGCCGATCGCCACGCCGACGGCGCAAAGCATGATCGACGCCGCCTTCGAGCAGAGCTCGCCGAGGCCGTAGAGGTCGCCGAGCGGGGCGATCAGGAAGGCATGGAGCGCCGCCGCCGGCGCATGGCCGAGCGCCGCGAACAGCACGCTGCCGCCGGCGAGGGTCAGCGCCACCGCGATGAGCGGCGCCGCGAGGCGGGCGAGCGGCGATGGCGCCGGGCGGCGCTCAAACGCGAGCGGCATCGGACGCACCGGGGGCGGGCAGGGGGTGGTGGCCGTCGCGGGCCATCAGGCGGCCGATCGTCTCCACCGTCGCCGCGCCGGTCGCCATCGGCAGCGACAGCCGGCCGGCCGCCAGCACGGCGATGCGGTCCGAGATCGCGAACAGTTCGTCGAGGTCCTCCGAGACGATGAGGATCGCTGCGCCGCCGTCGCGCATGGCGGCGAGCGCTGTGTAGATGGCGGCGGCCGCGCCGACATCGATGCCCCAGGTCGGCTGGTGGGCGACGACGACGCCCGGTGCCTGCGACAGCTCGCGGCCGACGATGAACTTCTGCAGGTTGCCCCCCGACAGCGCCCCTGCCGCCGTCCGCGGCGTGCCGGAGCGGACGTCGAACTCCCGGATGCAGCGTGTCGCCTCGGCGGCGGCGGCGCGGCGGTCGATCAGCCCGTGGCGGACGAGGCCGCGATGGCCGGTGGTGAGCAGCGCATTGTCGGCGAGCGTCATCGCCGGCACGGCGCCGTGGCCGAGCCGTTCCTCGGGAACATAGACGAGGCCGAGCCGGCGACGTTCGACCGGCCCGAGCGTGCCCGCCGGCACGCCGTCGATCGCCACCGCCGCGGCCGGGCCGCGCCATTCCCCGGAGATCGCCTCGAGCAACTCCGCCTGGCCGTTGCCGGCGATGCCGGCGATGCCGAGGATCTCGCCCGCCCGCACGGTCAGGTCGACGCCCCGCAGCGCCACGCCGTGCGCCGTCTCCGCCGGCCGATCGAGCCCGCGGACGGCGAGCCGGTCGCGCGCCGTGGTGCTCCCGGACCGGCGCGGCGGCGGCGGGACGACGCTGCCGAGCATCCGCTCGGCGAGGCTCGCGTCGGTCTCGCCGCGCGGGTCGACGCGGTCGACGACGCGGCCGCGGCGCAGGATCGTCGCGCTGTCGCAGAGCGCCCGCACCTCGTGCAGCTTGTGGCTGACATAGAGGATGCTGCAGCCCGAGGCGGCGAGGGCGCGCAAGAGGGCGAACAACTCCTCGACCGCCTGCGGCGTCAGCACCGAGGTCGGCTCGTCGAGGATGATGAGGCGCGGGTCCTGCAGCAGGCAGCGGACGATCTCGACGCGCTGCCGCTCGCCGACGGACAGCGTGTCGACGGTGCGGCGAAGGTCGACGGCGAGGCCGTGGCGACCCGCCAGCGCGCCGGCCGCCGCCGCGATCGACCCCGCCGATCGGCCGGCCGGCAGCGACACGACGAGGTTCTCCAGCACCGTCAACGACGGAAACAGCGAGAAGTGCTGGAAGACCATACCGATGCCGAGCCCGCGGGCGACCGTCGGCTTGGTGATCGCGACCGCCTCGCCCTCCCACGACAGGCGGCCGGCGTCGGCCTGCACGACGCCGTAGAGGATCTTCATCAGCGTCGACTTGCCGGCGCCGTTCTCGCCGAGCACCGCATGCACCTCGCCCGGCGCGACCGCGAGCGACACGGCGTCGACGGCGACAAGCGATCCGTACGCCTTGGTGACGTCGGTGAGCTCAAGTCGCGGAACGGGAGGCGGCGCCATGAAACCTCTTCGGGCGGTCGGCGGGACTATCCCACGGCCCGTCGTCGGCGATGGTGGCCGGGCGCGTCGCGGGGCGCAATAAATCCATCATCCGGGTGAAGTCGCGGCCGCTCCCGCCCCGCCACCTGCCGCACCCGACTTGCCGCCGCCGTCCGGCCGCTCGCATGCTCCGGCGCGAGCGGAGGCGAGGCGATGACGGACGAAACCAGGGCGCGTGCGATACGCGCCACCATCATGCACACGCCCACGCGCGGCGCCGTGGAGATCGTCGAGGACGCGCTGGTCGAGGTCGACGCCGGCGGGGCGATCGTCGCGGTGACCGCGCCGTCGGCGCCCGACTTCGCCGAGCGAACCGCGGCCGCGGCGGCGGCGGGAACGCTGGAGCGGCTCGGTGCGCACCAGTACCTGCTGCCGGGCCTGGTCGATCTGCACATCCACGCGCCGCAGTGGCCGCAGCTCGGCAAGGCGCTGCACCTGCCGCTCGACCGCTGGCTCACCGAGCGCACGTTCCCGCTGGAGGCGCGCTACCGCGATGCGGACTTCGCCAGGCGCGTCTACCGGTCGATGGTCGATGCGCTGGTCGCCGGCGGCACCACCACGGCGGTCTATTTCGGCACGATCCATCGCGACGCGAACCGCGCGCTCGCCGAGATCTGTCTCGAGAAGGGCCAGCGCGCCTTCGTCGGCAAGGTGGCGATGGACGAGGCCGCGCTCTGCCCGCCGGACTACCGCGACGCCTCCGCCACTGCGGCGATCGCCGAGACCGAGGACCTGATCGGCCACATCCGCGGCATGGCCGGCAACGCCGCCGGCCTCGTCCGGCCGATCGTGACGCCGCGGTTCATCCCGGCCTGCACCGACGCGCTGCTCGAAGGGCTCGGCGACCTCGCCCGCCGCTGCGGCTGCCACGTGCAGACCCACTGCTCGGAGAGCGACTGGGCACACCGAACGGTGATCGAGCGGCTCGGCAAGACCGACACGCGGGCGCTCGCCGACTTCGGCCTCATCACCCGCCAGACGGTACTGGCGCACGGCAACTTCATCGGCGACGAGGATGCCGGCACGCTCCGTGAAGCGGGGTCGGGCATCGCCCACTGCCCGCTGTCGAACTTCTACTTCGCCAACGCCGTGCTGCCGGCGCGCCGGCTGGTGGAGGGCGGCGTGCACGTCGGCCTCGGCAGCGACGTGTCGGGCGGCCCGAGCGCCTCGATCTTCGACGCCTGCCGCACCGCCGTCGCTGCCTCGATCGCCCTCGACGAGGGCACCGATCCGGCGAAGGCGGCGTCGGCGCGGGGGCGGCCGGGCTCGCGCCTCGATTTCCGCGACGCCTTCTTTCTCGCCACCGTCGGCGGCGGCGAGGTGCTCGACCTGAAGGTCGGCAAGTTCGCGCCCGGCTACCGCTTCGACGCCATTGCCGTCGACACACTGGCCACCGGCGGCGGAATCCACGTCTTCGACGATATCGACGACCTGCAGGACGTCTTCCAGAAGATCGTCTACGGCGCCACGCCGGCGAACATCGCGGCGGTCTGGGTCGACGGCCGTCGCCTCTGAGCCTCTGCGTCGCGCGGCGCCGCCGTTGCCACTGAGGCCGGAGCGCCCTGTCGGGCACGGCCCGCGCACCTGCACGCCGATGCACTGCCTCACCCCGCCGCCGAGGCTCTCGACGTGCTGGATGTTCAGGGGATCGCCCGGCCGCTGACGCCCGCGCCGCGCGCGATCCTCCACGAGCGAGCACCCTCGTCGAGCGCCATGACCGCACCCGCGAGCGCCTTTGTGATGTGGCCCTGACTTGCTTTGGCCGTCATGCGCTGGCCCTTTGGATTCGACCTCGGTGGAGGTTGAGATTTGGCCCTGCTGGACGACCGTTTCGCCTCAAGATGCTGCATCCCATCACCTCCTCGCTCACGTCTTTTGCCTTTTCAAAGGGCAGCACCCGCGCGTTCACGGGGGGCGCGCTGGCACTGGCCGTGCTGGTCGTGTTTCTGGTCGGTGTCTCCCTGTGGCAGCAGCGGATCGACGCCCGCGACATCGCCACCCAGCACGCCGAGAACCTCCGAAATCTGCTGTCCCAGGAGCTGATCGGCCGTTTCCGCACCATCGACGCGATGCTCAATGAGATCGTGACCAACGTCTCCGATCCGCAGATCGATCGCTTGAGCAAGATGAATCTGATCTTTCGCACCAAGGGACTGGTCGACAACGTCGATTCTGTGCTCGTGACAGACGCGGACGGACAGACGATCTTCAAGACCAGCCTGACAAATCTCGATACCCACCTGAGTTCAGAGCTCCTGGCGATCCATCGTCAGCTGAGCCCATACAGCACCCAGGTCAGCCAGCCCTATGACATCAGGCCCGGCGCCCCCGTCCTCACCTTCAGCCGCAGGATCAGCGACACGCGCTTCGGGTTTGCCGGCGTCGCAGCGGTCAATCTCAAGCTCGCCTACTTTCGCGACGTGTTCACCCGCGCCGACGTCGGTGCCAACGGCATCGTCTTGCTGACGATGCGCAATGGCCGGGTTGTCACCCGCGTGCCGGCGACAGACGGCAAGCTAGACGCGGGGCGTGACCTTTCGAGCAATGAGAACTTCCAGCGTAGTCGCCGCGAGGGGACCGGAACGTTCATCGCGAGGTCCGCCACCGACGGTGTGGAGCGCCTCTTCGCCTTCGCGCCCATCTCCGGCGGAGAGCTGGTTTTGACCGTCGGCCTTGCGATACCGACGATCTACAGGGAGTGGAACAAGCGGGCCTCGATCATCGGTGGCGCCACGCTGATCACCGCACTGGCGCTCGTGGTGATGGGGTTCTTACTCTCAGCCGAGTTCCGCCGGAGGGCACAGGCGGAGGCGGAGCTGGAGACGCTCGCGACCGTCGACGCCCTGACCGGCCTCGCGAACCGGAGGCAGTTCGACTTCTCGCTGCAGCGCGAGTGGCGGCGGGCCGCCCGGACGCGGGCGACCCTGTCGCTCCTCCTGATCGACGCCGACCACTTCAAGGCCGTGAACGATCGTTTCGGCCACGTGGCGGGCGACGGGGCGCTCCGCCTGCTCGCGGACGTCATCGGGCAGAGCATCCGCCGTCCAGGCGACATCGCGGCCCGCTACGGCGGCGAGGAGTTCGCCGTCATCCTTCCGGACACCGGCCTCGAGGGTGCGGTGGCGATCGCCGGGATCATCCAGGCGAGGCTCGCCGCGGCCCAGGTCACGGATCAACAGGAGCGGCCGCGCGTCACGGTCAGTGTCGGCGTCGCGGCGGCAACTCCTGCGGCGGGTGATGCTATCGATGACTTCGTCAACGCGGCCGATCAGGGCCTGTATCGGGCCAAGCACGATGGCCGGAACACCGTCCGTGCCGAGGCGCCTCGGAGCGTTGATTGATCGGAAGGAGGGGGCCGCGCGCATTCCCGGGCCTTCATCCCGGCCCGGGAGTTCGGCTGCCGGCAGGCCAAAGAAGACTACTGTGGCTGGCCGGACGTCGCCTCGAGCCTGTAGCCGATGCCGGACTCCGTTCGGATGCCGACGGCCTCACCATCTCCGAGTTTCTGGCGCAACTGGCGAACATAGACGCGCAGATACTGCGTATCGCCGGCATGGGCGGTGCCCCAGACGGCGGTGAGGATCTGGCGGTGCGTCAGCACCATGCCGGTGTGGCGGGCCAGCAAGGCTAGGAGGTCGAACTCCCGGGCCGTCAGGTGAACTTCGCTGCCGGCCTTCGTCACACGATGACGGGCGAGATCGATCTCGATGTCACCCGCCTGCACGATGGTCGGCTCGTCACGCCGCTGCCGGCGGTGACGCAGCGCAGCGCGCAGCCTCGCCATCAGTTCGCCGACGCCGAACGGCTTGTTGACGAAGTCGTCCGCGCCGGCATCGAGCGCCTCGATCTTCTCCGCCTCGCGATCGCGGGCGGAGAGCACGATGATCGGCACCTCCGAGAAGGCGCGGGCGCGCCGGATCACGTCCTTGCCGTCGATGTCGGGAAGCCCGAGGTCGAGGACGACGACATCGGGCGCGCGCGAGGCGATCTCCCGCAGGGCGGCGGCACCGGTCTCGACGGAGACGACGTCATAGTCGTTGGCGACGAGCGCCGGGGTGAGAAAGCGGTGGATGGCCGGCTCATCGTCGACCACCAGCACGGAGGATCGCAACCCGCTCATGGTGCCTCTCCCGGCGCGGGCAGCGGCAGCCGCAACTCGATGCGGGTGCCGCGGCCGCCCTTCAACGGGCTTTCGGCGCTGGCGCGGCCGTCGTGCGCCTCCAGGATACCCCTGGCGATGGCGAGCCCGAGGCCCGAGCCCTGCCCACCGTCGCCGACGTGGCGTTGGGCGCGAACGAACTTCTCGAAGACGTGCGGAAGGATGTCGGCGGAAATGCCGGGACCATCGTCGGTCACCGCAACCACGGCCTCGCCGCCCCGGCAGGTCAGGTCGATGGAGATGCGCGCGTCCGGGCCGGCATGGGTGACGGCATTGCCGACGACGTTGGCGAGGGCCTGCTCGACGAGGCTCGGATCGGCGCGCACGAGCGGCAACGACGGGTCGACCGCGACGACAATCGGCTGGCGGGCGCCGCGGCGCCGCGCCTGCTGGGCGACGCGGCCGGCGATCTCGCCGAGGTCGGTCCAGTCCCGCCGGAGTTCCAGCCCGCCGGCTTCGAGCCGCGTCATCGACAGGAGGTTGCGCACCATCGCGTCGAGGTGCTCCGCCTCCTCCTTCACCTGCGCGAGCAGATCCCGCCGTGCCGGCTCGTCCATGCGGGCCCCGTAGTCGATGAGGCTCGTCGCGGCGCCGAGGATCGAGGCGAGCGGGGTGCGGAAGTCGTGGCTGATCGAGGCGAGCAGGATGTTGCGCACGCGTTCGGTCTCCGCCGCCGTCCGGGTTGCGGTGATCTCGCGTGACAGCGCAGCGCGGTCGAGTGCCACCGCCGTCTGCTCGATCAACGTGTCGAGCAGTGCCCGCCGCTCGCCGTCGAGCGGTATGCCGTCTTCCGCCGCTGCGATGCCAACGACGCCCATGCGCCGTCCGGTGGCCGTGAGCGGCAGGAACAGCCACGGTGCGCTCGGCAGCGTGCCGGTGTCGGCGCCGGCGGCCTCGCCGCGCTCGAACGACCAGCGCGCGGCGATCTGGGAGGCGGTATCGAGGCTGTCCTCCGGCGGCCACGCCGCGACGATCGCGAGATCCCCGTCGCGGGCGAGCATCAGCACGATGCCTCGTCCCATCACCGCCTGCATCGCCGAGGCGGCGGCCTCCGCGACGCCGGCCTCGTCGGCCAGCGCCGACAGCTTGCGGGAGACGTCGTAGAGCCGCCGCGTCGCCCGCACCCGCTGCACCGCTGCCGTCGCCTGCTCGCGGGCGACGCCGGCGATCGCCGAGATCGACACGGCGATGACGAGGAAGATCGTCAGCGCCAGCAACTCGTGCGGCTGTGCCACCGTGAAGGTGTGAAACGGGCTCGTGAAGAAGAAGTTGTAGGCGAGGAACGACAGCAGCGAAGCGAACACCGCCGGCCACACGCCGAACAGGATTGCCGGCACGACGACGGCGAGCAGGAACAGCATCGACACGTTCGGCAGCGCCACCACCTGCGCCAGCCCCTGGCCGACGAGGGCTGCGACGGCGACGCCGGCGGCGGCGACGACATAGCCGCGGAGGGGCCGGAGCGGTGGCAGCAGGCGGCGCAACGCCCGGCCGCGCTTGACGTCCGCCCCCGAGGTGACGACCTGCACGGCGATGCCGTCGGCGCGGCGAACCAGTGCATCCGACAGCGGCCTCCGCCGGAACGCCGCGAACCGGATCGGCCGGGCACGACCGACGACGATCTGGGTGATGTTCTCGAAGCGCGCGAACGAGAGGATCTCGGTCGGCAGGTCGGTGCCGACCAGCGCCCGCGTCTCGGCCCCGAGGCTTTCGGCGAGCCGCAGCGCGGCGCCGAGGCGTGATCGGTCGGCGTCGTCGATGCGGGCGCTCGGGCGCTCGACGGTGACGGCGAACCAGGGTGCGCCGAGCAGGTCGGCGATCCGCTTGGCGTGGCGGATCAGGCCGTGCGCGGCCTCGTCCGGCCCGACGCAGACGAGGATGCGCTCACCCGCCGCCCACGGGCCGCCGATGGCGGCGCCCTGCATCTGCTCGACGAGGTCGCGGTCGACCGTGGAGGCGACGCGGCGGAGTGCCAGCTCGCGCAGCGCCGTCAGGTTCGACGGCTTGAAGAAGTTCTGCACCGCCCGCGCCGCCGTGTCTGCGATGTAGACCTTGCCGTCGGCGAGGCGCTGCAGGAGCTCGTCCGGCGGCAGGTCGACGAGGACGATGTCGTCGGCCTCGTGCAGCGCCGTGTCGGGCACCGTCTCGCGCACCTGCACGCCGGTGATGCGCTGCACCACGTCGTTCAGGCTCTCGACGTGCTGGATGTTCAGCGTCGTCCAGACGTCGATGCCGGCGGCGAGCAGGTCCTGCACGTCCTGCCAGCGCTTCGGGTGGCGGCTGCCCGGCACGTTGGAGTGCGCGTACTCGTCGACGATCAGCAGCCCCGGCCGACGGGCGAGGGCCGCCTCGAGGTCGAACTCGGCGACCAGGCGGCCGCGGTAGGCCACCATCTTGCGCGGCAGCACCTCGAGGCTGTCGAGCAGCGCCTCGGTCTCGCGCCGGCCGTGCGTCTCCACCAGCCCGACGACGACATCGCGGCCGCCCTGCCGGGCGCTCTGCGCCGCCTGCAGCATGGCGAAGGTCTTGCCGACCCCCGGCGCCGCGCCGAGGAACACCCGGAGCTTGCCGCTCCCCTCGCGCGCGGCGAGGGAGAGCAGGGCGTCGGGGGAGGCGCGGGTGGGGTCCTGGGGGGCCATGGCGGCTGACGGTTCGCGGCGAGGAGGGTCAGGGCTGCAGGCTATCGAGTTCCAGGTTGAGGCGCAGCACGTTCACGCGCGGCTCGCCGAGGAGACCGAACGTCCGCCCCGCAACGCTGCGGTCGACCAGCGCGCGCACCTCCGCCTCCGGCAGGCCGCGGGCGGCGGCGACGCGCGGCAGCTGGGCGAGTGCGGCCGCCGGCGACAGGTCCGGGTCGAGCCCGCTGCCGGAGGCCGTCACGAGGTCCGCCGGCAGCGGCCCCTCGATGCCCTCCGCCCGCAAGCGCGCCACGTCGGCGGCGATGCGGTCGGCGAGCTTGGCGCTCGTCGGGCCGAGATTGGAGCCCGACGAGGCGAGGCCGTCGTAGCCGGCACCCGCTGCCGACGGCCGCGGGTGGAAGTAGCCAGCGCCCGCGAACGACTGCCCGACGAGGGACGAGCCGACGACCGCGCCGCCGCGCTCGATCAGGCTGCCGTTCGCCGCCGCCGGAAACACCGCCTGGGCGATGCCGGTGACGGCGAGCGGGTAGAGGAGACCGGTGAGGACGGTGAAGGCGGCGAGCAGCACGATCGCCGGACGAAGCTGTGAAGCGAGGGTCATGGACGTGTGCTCCGTCAGGCGAGGCCGAGGGCGGTGACGACGAGGTCGATCACCTTGATGCCGGCGAACGGCACGAGGACGCCGCCGAGGCCGTAAATCGTCAGGTTGCGGGCGAGCATCTTGCCCGCGTCGACCGCGCGGTAGCCGACGCCGCGCAAGGCGAGCGGGATGAGTGCCACGATGACGAGGGCGTTGAAGATCACCGCCGACAGGATGGCGCTCTCGGGCGTCGCCAGGCCCATGACGTTCAGCACGCCGAGCTCCGGGATCGTCGCGATGAACAGCGCGGGAATGATCGCGAAGTACTTCGCGACGTCATTGGCGATCGAGAACGTCGTCAGTGCACCGCGCGTCATCAAGAGCTGCTTGCCGATCGCGACGATCTCGATGAGCTTCGTCGGATCGGAATCGAGGTCGACCATGTTGCCGGCCTCGCGCGCCGCCTGGGTGCCGGACTGCATGGCGACGCCGACGTCGGCCTGGGCGAGGGCGGGGGCGTCGTTGGTGCCGTCGCCGCACATCGCCACCAGCCGGCCGCTCGCCTGTTCGGTGCGGATGTAGGCGAGCTTGTCCTGCGGCGTCGCCTCGGCGATGAAATCGTCGACGCCGGCTTCTGACGCGATCGCCGCCGCCGTCACCGGGTTGTCGCCAGTGACCATCACCGTGCGGATGCCCATGCGACGCAACTCGGCGAAGCGCTCCTTGATGTCCGGCTTGACGACGTCCTTGAGGTGGACGACGGCGAGCAACCGGTCGCCCTCGCAGAGCGCGAGGGGCGTGCCCCCCGAGCGGGCGATCCGCTCGACGGCGGCGGCAAACGCCGGCGGCTCCGGCAGAGCGCGTCCGGCGGCGTCGCCGACGAACCGGCGGACCGCGTCGACAGCGCCCTTGCGGATGCGCCGGCCGCCGAGATCGACACCGGAGAGCCGCGTCTGGGCGGAGAAGGTAATGAACGTCGCGGCATCCGCGGCGAGCGTCGGCGGGGCGATGCCGGCGCGCTCGGCCACCAGCTTGACGATCGAGCGGCCCTCGGCGGTCTCGTCGGCGAGGCTCGCGAGCAGCGCGGCCTCGGCAGCCGCCCGCTCGTCGACCCCCGGCATGGCGACGATCTCCGTCGCCATCCGGTTGCCGAAGGTGATCGTGCCGGTCTTGTCGAGGAGCAGCGTGTCGACGTCGCCGGCCGCCTCGACGGCACGGCCGGACATCGCCAGCACGTTGTGGCGGATCAGGCGGTCCATGCCGGCGATGCCGATGGCCGACAGCAGGCCGCCGATGGTGGTCGGGATCAGCGTCACGAGCAGGGCCGCCAGCACCGGCACCGGAATGTCCGTGCCCGAATAGGCGCCGAGACCGGTGAGCGAGACGACGGCGACGAGGAAGATCAGCGTCAGCCCGGCGAGGAGGATGGCGAGCGCGATCTCGTTCGGCGTCTTCTGACGCTCGGCGCCCTCGACGAGGGCGATCATGCGGTCGAGGAAGGAGGAGCCCGGCGCGGCGGTGATGCGCACCACCAGCCAGTCGGAGATCACCGTGGTGCCGCCGGTGACGGCGGAGCGGTCGCCGCCCGCCTCGCGGATCACCGGGGCGGATTCACCCGTGATCGCCGCCTCGTTGACCGAGGCGATGCCCTCGACGATCTCGCCGTCGCCGGGGATGAGGTCGCCGGCCTCGACGAGCACGTGGTCGCCCACCGTGAGATCGAGTGCCGACACCGGCTTCCACTGGGCCCGGTCGTTCGGCTTCGCCAGGCGCTTGGCGGTGGTCTCGGTGCGCGCCTTGCGCAGCGAATCCGCCTGGGCGCGGCCGCGCCCCTCGGCGATCGCCTCGGCGAAGTTGGCGAACAGCACGGTGAACCACAGCCAGGCCGCGACCTGGCCGGTAAAGGCGGCCGGCGCGCCGGTGACGAGGTCGCGCACGAACAGCGCGGTGACGAGCACCGCGACGACCTCGGTGACGAAGATCACCGGGTTCTTGACGAGCTTCGCCGGGTTGAGCTTGACGAGCGCGTCGAGGGCGGCGCGGGCGACGAGGTCGCCCCAGACCATCGGAGAAGCTGCTTTCGAGGACATGAGGAGGAGTGCTCCGTTGCCGGCCCTCTGAAGGGCCAGACGCCAGAAGGAAGCCGAGGTCGCAGGGGCCTCAGAAGGTCTTGCCGGCGAGCATCTGCACCTGCTCGGCGATCGGCCCGAGGGCGAGCGAGGGGAAGAACTGCAGGCCGCCGAGGACGAGGATGACGCCGACGAGCAGGCCGACGAACAGCGGCCCGTGGGTGGGGAAGGTGCCGGTCGTGGCGGTGGTGCGGGTCTTGGCGGCGAGCGAGCCGGCGATCGCCATCATCGGCACGATGACGGCAAAGCGGCCGGCGAGCATGGCGAGGCCGAGCGTGGTGTTCCACCACGGCGTGTTCGCCGACAGCGAGGCGAAGGCCGAGCCGTTGTTGCCGGCGGCCGACGAGTAGCCGTAGAGGATCTCGCTCAGGCCGTGCGGACCGGCGTTGCCGAGCCCGGCGAGGGCCGTCGGCAGCACCGCGGCCACCGCCGAGAAGCCGAGGATGGCGGTCGGCAGGATGAGCACGGCGAGCACCGCCATCTTCATCTCCTTCGCCTCGATCTTCTTGCCGAGATATTCGGGCGTACGGCCGACCATCAGCCCGGCGACGAACACCGTGACGATCGCCATCACCAGCATGCCGTAGAGGCCCGAGCCGACGCCGCCCGGCAGGACCTCGCCGAGCTGGATGAGGAACAGCGGCACCAGCCCGCCGATCGGCGTGAACGAGCCGTGCATGGCGTTGACCGCGCCGCACGACAGGCCCGTCGTCACCGCCGCCCACAGCGTCGAGAGGGCGAGCCCGAAGCGGACCTCCTTGCCCTCCATGTTGCCACCGGCTGCATCAACGCCGGCCCCAGTAAGCATCGGCGTGCCGGCGGCCTCGGCCCAGTAGGCGACGCCGACGCCGACGACGAGCAGCACGCCCATGGCGGCGAGGATCGCCCGACCCTGGCGGCGGTCGCCGACGAGGCGGCCGAAGGCGAACACCAGCGCCGTCGCCACCACCAGCATCTGCCAGGTCTGCAGGAAGTTCGACAAGGCCGACGGGTTCTCGAACGGGTGCGCGGCGTTGGCGTTGAAGAAGCCGCCACCATTGGTGCCGAGCTGCTTGATCGCCACCTGCGAGGCCACCGGCCCGAGGCCGAGCGTCTGCTGGCCGCCCTCGAGCGTCGTCACCGCCACCGAGCCCTCGAGGGTCTGGGGCGTGCCCAGCGCCACCAAGGCGAGGGCGGTGACGAGCGACAGCGGCAGCAGCACGTAGAGAGTGGAGCGTGTCGCATCGACGAAGAAGTTGCCGACGCCGGCGGCCTTCGAGCGCGCGAAGCCGCGCACCAGGGCCACGGCGAGGGCGAGGCCGGTCGCCGCAGACAGGAAGTTCTGCACCGTCAGCCCGGCCATCTGGCTGAACAGGCTCATCGTCGCCTCGCCGGCATAGGCCTGCCAGTTGGTGTTGGTGACGAAGCTGACGGCGGTGTTGAAGGCGAGGTCGGGCGGCACGGCGGCATAGCCGAGCGGATTGAGCGGCAGCACGCCCTGCAGGCGCAGCAGGGCGTAGAGCAGTGCGAAGCCCGCCGCGTTGAAGGCGAGCATCGACAGAGTGTAGCCGAGCCAGCCCTGCTCGCGCGACGGATCGATGCCGGCGAGGCGATAGAGACCGCGCTCGAGCGGGCCGAAGAGAGGGGTGAGGAACGTGCGCTCGCCGGCGTAGACGCGCGCCATCAGCGCGCCGAGCGGCGCGGCGGTGGCGAGCACCACGCCGAACAGCAGCGCGATCTGCAGCCAGCCGTTCAGGGTCATGGCGAAGGGGCCTTTCGGGGTCGGAAACGGGGGCCGGGCCGGCGCTCAGAAGCGCTGCGGCCACAGCAGGGCGGCGATGAGGTAGACGGCGAGCAGGGCTGCCGTGCCGCCGCCGAGGATGAGATCGAACATCGTGCCGCTCAGGCGCCTGCCGCCCATCGGGCGTACAGCGACAACAGAACGAAGGAACCGAGGCCGACGAGCAGGAACAGAAGGTCAGACATGATGTCTCCAAAGTCGCGCTGAACGAGCGAAACTTGGCCTTCGCGCCATAAGAATTCCATGCAGAATGCCGAGCGACGAAATAAAGAAGAAATAAAGACCAACACTCGACGAGCGGAAGCCGGCAATCGCCACTACCCGTCGTTTCGACGGGATGGCCCGCGGCCCAACGGACGTCCGGGACGCGCGGACCGGCCGGGATGGTGTCGGGAGAAGCGCACTGGCGGCGGCAATCGCGATCAGCGTCGGAGCACGGCCGCACCACCCGCCATCCCCGTTGCCCGGACGGGTCGACAGATGCGCATTCTAAACAATGACGGTAGGGTGTAAGACCAATCGGGCACACTCGCTCCTACCACACGGGAACAATGGCCAGTTTCGTCCTGATCGTGGAAGACGACGAGGATCTTCGGCCGGAATTGGTCGAGTTCCTGCGCAGGCGTGGCCGTCGCGTGAGGGGGTGTGGATCCTTGGCCGCGGCGCGCGAGACGCTCGAAGAGACGTTGGCGAAGCGCACTGCGCCGCAGCATATCATCAGCGACGTCGGCCTGCCGGACGGCGACGGTCTCGGACTGTTCTCCGAGTTCGCGCATCGCCTGCCCGACACCCGCTGGCTGCTGATGTCGGGAAGCCACGACCTCGACCGGCTGACGAAGACGCTGCGCCATCTCGTGACGCCGCATCCCCCGCTGGTGATCGAGAAGCCGTTCTCCCTGCACGTCCTGCAGCAGTTCGTCGACGACCGACCGCCGGAAGATTAGCCCGGATGCCGAAAAAGCTCGTCCAGTCGGCGCTGTATGATCCTGAGCGGCATCTGCACCTGTTCATCGAGGAAGTGCGCGACTACGCGCTTCTGATGTTGGATCCCGACGGCAACGTCCAGACCTGGAATGCCGGCGCCCGCGCGATCAAGGGCTACGACACGGGGGAAATCGTCGGCCGGCACTTCTCGCTGTTCTACACGCCGGAGGACAACGCCACCGGCAAGCCGCAGCAGGCCCTCAACACGGCCGCGGCGGAGGGGCGGTTCAGCGACGTCGGCCAGCGGGTGCGCAAGGACGGCTCGCGCTTCCTGGCCGACGTGGTCATCACGGCGATCTTCGGGCCGCGCGGCGAGCTCGTCGGATTCGGCAAGATCACGCGGGACATCAGCGCGCGCGCCGCTGCCGCCGACCAGCTGCGGACGAGCGAACTGCGCCTGCAGTCGCTGGTGGATACCGTCCTCGACACGCTGGTCGACGGCCTGATCATCATCGACCGCAACGGCCACATCCAGACCTACAACCGCGCCTGCGAGACACTGTTCGGCTACGACGCCGCAAGTGTCATCGGCCGGAACGTCCGGATGCTGATGCCGCCGGAGATCAGCCACGAGCACGATCAGTACCTGCGGAACTACCAGACCACCGGCGTGCGCAAGATCATCGGCATTTCGCGCGAGGTCACCGGCCAGCGCCGGGACGGCTCGACTTTCCCCATGCACCTGGCGGTCGGCGAGGCCAGCCATTGCGGCGAGCCGATCTACGTCGGCATCATCCGCGACCTGACCGCACGCAACCGCACCGAGGACCAGCTGCGACAGTCGCAGAAGATGGAGGCGGTCGGCCAGCTCACCGGCGGCATCGCGCACGACTTCAACAACATCCTGATGGTGGTCATGGCCAATGCCGAGGCGCTGCTGGAGTTGAAGACCGTGCGAAGCGGCGTGCGCCGGCGCGTGCAGCAGATCAGCAAGGCGACCGGCCGCGCCGCCGATCTGACGCGTCAGCTGCTCGCCTTTTCGCGGCGACAGCCGCTGCGCCCCCAGCCGACGAACCTGAACGAGCTGGTGGCGACGACCGGCACGCTGCTGCGACGGGTGCTGGGCGAGACCATCCAGATCAAGTCGTCGTTGGCGGCGGATCTGGGGACCGTCAACGCCGACCGTGCCCAGCTCGAATCGGCGCTGATCAATCTCGCGCTCAATGCACGCGACGCCATGCCGGGCGGCGGCCGGCTGCTGATCGAGACGCACAACCAGCTGTTCGACCCCGAGTACGCAGCGCAGTACCCGGACGTCACCGAGGGCCAGTACGTCATGCTCGCCGTCAGCGACGACGGCATCGGCATCCCGCGGGAATCGCTGAGCCGCGTCTTCGATCCCTTCTTCACGACGAAGGAAGTCGGCAAGGGCACCGGGCTCGGCCTCAGCATGGTCTATGGCTTCATCAGGCAGTCCAACGGCCACGTCCGGATCTACAGCGAGGTCGGGATCGGAACGACCGTGCGCCTCTACCTGCCGCGCACCAGCGCTGATCCCGAAGTGGTGGCCGAGCCGGATGCCGATCGGATGCCGCGAGGTCGGGAGCGCATCATGGTCGTCGAGGACGATCCGCAGGTGCGCGAAAGCGTCGTCGAGCAGTTGCGAAGCCTCGGCTACACGGTGGTGGAGGCGAGCGGCGGCGACGCGGCACTGGCGATGCTCACGCAAGCCGCCGCGCCCTTTGACCTGTTGCTGACCGACGTCGTGATGCCCGGACGGATCGGCGCAAAGGCGCTGACCGCCGAGGCGGCGCGGCTCTGGCCACGGATGGCGATCGTGTTCATGTCGGGCTACAGCGAGGACGCGATCACCCATCAAGGGCAGCTCGAACCCGGAGTCCGGCTGCTGACGAAGCCATTCCGCAAGCACGATCTCGCCGCGATGGTGCGAGGATGCCTCGACGCCTCGCACGCCTGAGCCCGCGGCGACGGCGGGAGGGGCGGTTCGTCCCGGCTGCCGACGCAGCCTCCTCGTTCCAGATGAGGTTTATGGCTCGGCGATCACACGCGGGCTGTGCTCAAGCGCCGCCTGGGTCGCGGTGGATGGCGCGCTGACGTCCGCACGTTCACTCGCCGTAGCAGAGCAAATCGTCGGCATAGATCCGCCACGCGTAGACCGCTGACCGCCGATCCGCTTCACTGCCGCCATTGTAGATGGACTCGAAGCTGGGGCCGGCGATCTGGTTCAGGATCGCCGCGAGCGCGTCGACGATCTGGTCGGGGCCATAGTGGCGGATGCCCTCGAAGGCGTCCGGAGCGTGATTCACGAGCGATATCTCTGGGAAGCTCAGGGGGCGCCGATCATCCAATTGCGCCACGATCGCTGGCACTGCCGCCATTCCGAGGCCCTCCAGTTCCGCGAAGATCTCGCGCTGACGGTCGCGAACCGCGTCACGGGCGTTATCGTCATCCCTCGCGGGCTTCGGGATCGCAGCCAGGTCCGAAACAAGCGACCGCACCTCGTCATAGTGCGGAAGCGAAGGGTCAGCACGCCAAGCCTTCAGGATTCTCCACTGCCGGTCGCGTTCGACCTTAGCTGCTTCGATCGCCTCCTGTGTTGCCGGTTGAAGCGCCTCCTCATTCGCGAAGAAATAGGGGTCGCCGTCCAACCCACGCAGGAACACGAGCACCGGCTTGCCCGCAAGGCGCTCTACCTGCTCCGGCGGCACGCCATACGGCACCCTTTCGGCATACACCTTGACCAGGATGCGCGGCGGGATCTTGCCGGCGATGCTGACAACTCCGTCAATCCGCAGGTCGATGTATCCGCCTTGGCCCTCGTCGAACGCCTTGGTGACCTCTCCCTTCGCTACCCTCAGCGTTCCTGTCGCCACCACGTTGCTCTCCATGAAGAGCAGCGCGAGCGCCGGGTCGGCAGGCTTGCCGGCGCACACGGCGGCGCTTGCGGACACCGCCTGCAGCGTCACGGCAGCCGCAGCGAAGCAGCCGGCGAACGTCGTGGCGAGCAGCGGCCGAAAGATGCGCTTCATGGGCGGAGCACCAGGATCGAGGGTTGCGCCGGCAGCCTGCTGCAAGGCGCCCCCGACGTCCAGAGGACGTGAACATCGCGCCGACCCAGACGATGGGTACGCGGGACGCACCAACTCCGCCGGCGACCTGTTCTGGGGGTGTACGTTTTGCCTCGCGGGGGTTGTGATACGGCTGCTGGCAGGGCTGGGGGATGAGATGCAGGCGGCGAAGCAACAGTATCGCTCGGCTCGCCTACTTTTCGTCCTGCAGCGCGGCTTCGATTCGGCCTGCCGTTTGTCGCGGTGGAAGGGAGGACACCTCGCAAACGGGGTGCCCTTTCTTCGTTCCTCTGGCGCAACGCAAGGCGGATCCGCGGCTAATCTGCGACTAGACGCGGAGGAGGGCTTTCTAAGTGCTTGAAAAAACTGGCTGGGGGACTAGGATTCGAACCTAGATTAACGGAGTCAGAGTCCGCTGTTCTACCGTTGAACTATCCCCCATCCGTCGCTCGACAGATGGTGCGGCGGCCGCGGTGGCGGCGCGCCGCGGCTGCACGGCGGCCGGCTTATAGCGCGGCCGGCAGGCGATGTGCAACCATCTGAGCCACACGTCCGCAAAGATCGGTGGCATCCCCGTCGCGTCCGCCTTCTCCGCGGAAAATACGCCCGTGTGCGCGGTCCCGCCGTCGGCCGCGATCGCCGTTGCCCGCGGCTAGCCCGTAGCCGCCGACGGCGGCGCGGCGGGGAGGGGAACGGACCCCGCGGTGGCCCCGGCGATGCGCTTTGCGGGGAATGCGCGATCCGGCGCCGCCGGCGCCGGCGCCTTGCCGGTGTGATCGCCAGTTTGTAGAGCGTCGCCGGCTTGCTACATTGCGCTGGAATGCCGGCTCGGCGGCAAAGCGGCTTTGGATCGGCGGTACAGCGTGTCTGCATACAGCGAGGACGGGACGGCCGCGGTCGTGCGGGAGCCGTTCGATCGGACGCCGGGTCGCCGGCCGCCGTCCCGCGTCTATGCGGCGCTCGACCTCGGCACCAACAACTGCCGCCTGCTGATCGCCGAGCCGCGCCGGCACGGTTTCCGCGTCGTCGACGCCTTCTCGCGGATCGTCCGCCTCGGCGAGGGCCTCGCCCGCACCGGGCGCCTGAGCGAACCGGCGATGGATCGCGCCGTCGAGGCGCTGAAGATCTGCCGCCGCAAGCTCGTCGACCGCTCGGTGTCGCGGGCGCGCCTGATCGCCACCGAGGCCTGCCGGGCGGCGATCAACGGCTCGGAATTCCTGGCGCGCGTCAAGGACGAGGCGGAGCTCGACCTCGAGATCGTCTCACGCGAGACGGAGGCACGCCTCGCGGTCACCGGCTGCGCCGGCCTCGTCGACACCGACAGCGACGGCGCCATCCTGTTCGACATCGGCGGCGGCTCCTCCGAGGTCGTCTGGATCGACCTCGCCGGCAAGGGCGCCCACCGCGGCGTCGATCGCGCCATCGGGGCTTGGGCGTCGCTGCCGGTGGGGGTGGTGACGTTGGCGGAGCGATTCGGCGGCCACGAGGTCGATGCGGCGGTGTTCGAGGCGATGGTCGCCGACGTCACCGTCCGCCTGGAAGGCTTCCGCGCCGCCCCCGAAGTCGACAAGGCGGCCGCCGGCGGCCGTATCCACCTCCTCGGCACGTCGGGCACGGTGACGACGCTCGCCGGCGTCCACCTCGGCCTCGAGCGCTATGACCGCCGGCGCGTCGACGGGCTGTGGCTCGCGGCCGACGAGGTCGATGCGATGGTGGCGCGCATCTGCGCCATGTCCCACGCCGACCGCATCGCCAGCCCGTGCATCGGCTACGACCGCGCCGACCTCGTCATCGCCGGCTGCGCCATCCTCGAGGCGATCCGCCGGCGCTGGCCTTGCACGCGGCTGCGCGTCGCCGACCGCGGCCTGCGCGAGGGCATCCTCGCCGAGCTCATCGACGCCGATCGCCGCGAAGGCTACGGCGACCAGGACGGCTGGCGGTGAGCGCGTCCGGCAAGGGTGGCGCCGGCGGCTCCGCTGGCAAGGGTGCATCCGGCAAGGGTGCATCCGGCAGGGGCGCTGGCGCCAAGCCGGGCTCGGGCGCCCGCGTGCTGAAGGTGCGCGTCAAGACCGCGAAGAAGCGGACGGCCGCCTCGACGCGCTGGCTGGCACGCCAGCTCAACGACCCCTACGTGCGCCGCACCAAGGCGGAAGGCTATCGCTCGCGCGCGGCCTACAAGCTGATCGAGATCGACGAGCAGTACAAACTGCTGTCGAAGGGCATCCGCATCGTCGACCTCGGTGCGGCACCCGGCGGCTGGTGCCAGGTGGCGGCGGCGCGCACCGGCTCCAACGACGCCGACCCGCGCATCGTCGCCATCGACTATCTGCCGGTGGACGCGCTGCCGGGCGTCGTCGTCCTGCAGAAGGACTTCCTCGACGAGGATGCGCCGGACGCGATCGTCGCGGCGCTGGGCGGGGCCAAGGCCGATCTCGTGCTCTCCGACATGGCGGCGCCGGCCACCGGCCACAAGAAGACCGACCACCTGCGCATCATGCACCTCTGCGAGGTGGCGGCCGAGTTCGCCCGCGACATCCTGAAGCCCGGCGGCGCCTTCCTCGCCAAGGTGCTGCGCGGCGGTACCGAGAACCAGCTGCTCGCCGACCTGAAGCGCGACTTCGCCCAGGTGATGCACGTCAAGCCGCCGGCGAGCCGCTCCGATTCGGCAGAGCTCTACGTGCTGGCGAAGGGCTTTCGCGGACGCAGCGAGACGGACGCTCCGCCATCGGAGACACCAGCGGAACTCGGCTGACGTACGCCGCGCCAGTCGGCGCCGGCTCCAATCCGCCTCCGACCGTCGCTCAGGCGCCACCGTCGGACGTGTCGCTGTCGGCGGGCGGCGACCGGCGCCGGCGGCCCGACATCGACGCGCCGGCGTCCGCGGGCAGCCGCAGGTAGGTCAGCACCGGCACCAGCGAGATGGCGCCGAGGATCAGGAAGGCCGTCAGGTAGTCGGTCAGCGCGATCGAATGGTCGCTGCTCTGCGACCGCAGCACCTCTAGCACGAAGGCGGCCACCGCGACGCCCGTCGACAAGGCGAGCTGCTGGCTGACGCTCGACAGGCTGGTGGCGCGGCTGGTGAGGTCCTCCGGCACGTCGGCGTAGGTGAGCGCATTGAGGCAGGTGAACTGCAGCGAGCGGAAGAAGCCGGCGATCAGCAGCACCAGCACGATCAGGTAGTGCGGCACCCCGTAGATGAAGAAGCCGGTGCCGGCGATGAAGGCGGCGCTGACGACGCCGTTCACCACCAGCACCGGCTTGAAGCCGACGCGGCGGACGATCGGGGCGGCGGTGAACTTCATCAGGAGCGCGCCGCCGGCGCCGGCGAAGGTCAGCATGCCGGTCTCGAAGGCGGTCAGCCCGAGGCCGATCTGCAGCATCAGCGGCAGCAGGAACGGGATGGCGCCGATGCCGATGCGGAACAGGAAGCCGCCGACGACGCCGGTGAACAGGGTGCGGTAGCGGAATAGTGCGAGGTCGAGCAGCGGCCGCTTCGTCGAGCGGCGGGCGTGGCCGACATAGAGCGTCGTGAACGTCGCGCCCACCGCGAGCAGCGCGAGCGACACCCAGAACGGCACGAACGCCTGCCCGAACACCGACAGGCCGAACACCAGCCCCGACAGCCCGGTGCCGAGCAGCACGAAGCCGAGGGCGTCGAACCGGCCTGGGTCTTCGGCACGGAAGTCCGGCACGAACAGCCGCGCCAGGATGAAGCCGAGGATGCCGACGGGCACGTTGATCCAGAAGATCCAGCGCCAGTCGAAGAAGGTGACGATGAAGCCGCCGAGCGGCGGCCCCATCATAGGACCGAGCAGGCTCGGCACCGTCAGCCAGGCCATCAGGCTGACGAGCTCGCTGCGCGGCGCGCTGCGGATCACCACCAGTCGCCCGACCGGCGTCATCATCGCGCCGCCGACGCCCTGCAGCACGCGCGCGGCGACGAACTGCTCGAGCGTGCTGGAAAAGCCCGAGCAGATCGATCCGATGGTGAAGACGACGATCGCCGAGGAGAACACGGCGCGGGCGCCGAATCGGTCCGCGGCCCAGCCCGAGGCGGGGATGAAGATCGCGAGGCCGAGGAGGTAGGCCGTGAAGGCGAGCTTCAGGGCGATCGGGTCGACCGAGAGGTCGACGGCGATGGCCGGCAGCGCGGTCGCGATCACGGTGGCGTCGACCTGCTCCATGAACAGGGCGGACGCAACGATCAACGCAGTGAACTGGGGACGGGTCACGGGCGGGAGGCGTGCCTCGGGGAAAGGCGGGCGGCCCAGCGGCTCGCAGGGGGCGGCGAGGGGCGGGGTCGGTGGTGTCCGACAATGCCGTAATACGGTCCGCGGTGCCCCGCAAGGGCGATCCGGCACCGCCGGTCACTCGCGAAGCGGCGCGACGCCCGGTTGACGCGACGAGCACGGCACCCGTCCTCCCCCTGCCAGGGGGGAGGACAGCCGGCGCAGCCGGCAGGTGGGGCCTGTCGATCCCAATGCGAACCTGCGTTCGGATTCACAGGCCCCACCCTGACCGCTTCGCGGTCTGTCCCTCCCCCCTGGCAGGGGAGGGACGGGCGACGGTGGCCTTCGCCGACCTTCCACTCCTCCGTTGACGCGCACCCCGCGCTTTGTTTTTGCACCCGCGAAGGCGGCGTGGTAAGTGCCAGCGCCATCTTCACAGGAAGTGCCGGCGCGCGTCGTCGCCGGGTCCGGCAGGGCCGGTCCCGGCCGCCGTCGTCCACTTATCCACCATGCCGGAGCTGGCCATGTCTGAGATCGTCGAGACGCTTACCGGACGCGAAGCGCTGACCTTCGACGACGTGCTGCTGCTCCCCGGCCACTCCGAGGTGCTGCCGAGCGAGGCCAATATCGGCTCGCGCGTGACGCGGACCCTTGAACTCAACCTGCCGATTCTCTCCGCGGCGATGGACACCGTCACCGAGGCCCGCCTCGCCATCGCCATGGCCCAGGCCGGCGGCATCGGCGTCGTCCACCGCAACCTCACGCCGGTCGACCAGGCCGAGCAGGTCCGCCAGGTGAAGAAGTTCGAATCGGGCATGGTGGTGAACCCGCTCGTCATCGGGCCGGACGCCACGCTTGCCGACGCGCTCGAGCTGATGCACCGCAACGGCATCTCCGGCGTTCCCGTGGTCGAGAACGGCGGCTCCGGCGGCCACCATGTCGGTCGCCTCGTCGGCATCCTGACCAACCGCGACGTCCGCTTCGCCTCCAACCCGCAGCAGCGCATCTACGAGCTGATGACGCGGGAGAACCTGATCACGGTGCGCGACGGCGTCAGCCAGCAGGAGGCCAAGCGCCTGCTGCACAAGCACCGCATCGAGAAGCTCCTGGTCGTCGACGATCACTTCAGGTGCGTCGGCCTCGTCACCGTCAAGGACATCGAGAAGGCGCAGCTCAACCCGAACGCCTCCAAGGACGACCAGGGTCGCCTGCGTGTGGCCGCCGCCACCACGGTCGGCGACCTCGGCATCGAGCGCACCGAGCTTTTGGTCGACGCGGGGGTCGATCTCGTCGTCGTCGACACCGCCCACGGCCATTCGGAGCGGGTGCTGGAGACGATCCGCCGCGTCAAGCTGATGTCGAACAGCGTCCAGGTGCTCGCCGGCAACGTCGCCACCGCTGACGGGGCGCGCGCCCTCGTCGATGCCGGCGCCGACGCGATCAAGGTCGGCATCGGGCCGGGCTCGATCTGCACGACGCGGGTGGTGGCCGGCGTCGGCATGCCGCAGCTCACCGCCATCCTCGAGGCGGTGGCGGCGACGCAGGGCGCCGACGTGCCGGTGATCGCCGACGGCGGCATCAAGTTCTCCGGCGACCTCGCCAAGGCGATGGCGGCCGGTGCCTCGGCGGCGATGATCGGGTCGCTGCTCGCCGGCACCGACGAGAGCCCCGGCGAGGTCTATCTCTACCAGGGGCGCAGCTACAAATCCTACCGCGGCATGGGCTCCGTCGGCGCCATGGCCCGCGGCTCCGCCGACCGCTACTTCCAGGCGGAAGTCCGCGATACGCTGAAGCTGGTGCCGGAAGGCATCGAAGGTCAGGTTCCCTACAAGGGCCCGGTCGCGGCCGTGCTGCACCAGCTCGCCGGCGGCCTTCGGGCGGCGATGGGCTATGTCGGCGCCGGCACGGTTCCCGAGTTCCAGAACCGGGCGCGCTTCGTGCGCATCACCGGCGCCGGCCTGCGCGAGAGCCACGCCCACGACGTGACGATCGTCCGCGAGAGCCCCAACTACCCGCTGAGCGGCTGAGGCGGCGGTTCCCGAGCGCACGAGAGGCCATCCCCATGACCGTCGCCGCCAAACTCCTGCCGCTGTTCGTTCAGGTCGCCCTGACGCTCTGGCTCCTGTTCCTCCTCGCCTGGCGCCGCTACCGCGCCGTGCAGAGCGGCGAGGTGAAGCTCGAGCCGGAGTTCGCGCTGCGCAGCGACCGCTGGCCGCCACGCGTGCGGCAGGTCTCGAACGCGCTTGCCAACCAGTCCGAGATCCCGGTCCTCTTCTACGTCGCGATGGTGCTCGGCCTCGCCGTCAACGCCGTCGACTTCCTGTTCATCGTCTTCGCCTGGATCTTCGTGATCGCCCGGGTGCTGCACGCCGGCGTTCACGTCACCAGCAACGACGTCCGCTTCCGCTTCCCGACCTATGCGGTCAGCGTCTTCGCCGTCATTGTGCTGTGGGTGATGATCGCGCTCCACGTCTTCCTCGCGCCGGCTCTCGCATGACGCCGGCGGCACGGGTCGCGGCCGCGATCGAGGTCCTCGACGACGTCTCGACGCGCCACCGTCCGGCGTCCGAGGCGCTGAAGGACTGGGGCAGGGCGCACCGCTTCGCCGGCTCGGGTGACCGCGCGGCGATCGGCAACCTCGTTTTCGACGTGCTGCGCCGTCGCGCCTCGCTCGCCTGGCGGATGGGCTCGGAGGCGCCCCGGGCGCTGGTGCTCGCCGGCTGGCATCACCTCTGGGGAGAGCCGCTCGAGGCTCTCGCGTCGACCGTCGCATCGGATGCGCACGGCCCCGGCGCGCTCACCGACGACGAGCGCACCGCGCTCGTGGACGGCTCGCTCGAGGGTGCCCCCGACTGGGTGCGCGCCGATCTGCCGGAGTGGCTGGCGCCGCGGCTGTCGGCTTCGGTCGCGCTGGGGCTGGTGGAGGAGGGCGAGGCGCTCGCCCGCCGTGCGCCGGTCGACCTGCGCGTCAACACCCTGAAGGCGAAGCGCGAGAAGGTGCTCGCCCGGCTGTCGCGGTTTCAGGCGGTGGCGACGCCGTGGTCGCCGGTCGGCGTGCGCGTGCCCGTCGGCGAGCGGACGGCCCGCGCGCCGCACGTCGAGGGTGAGATGGAATACGCCCGCGGCTGGTTCGAGGTTCAGGACGAGGGCTCGCAGGTCGCAGCGCTGCTGGCTGGCGCGCGCCCCGGCGACCAGGTCGTCGACCTCTGCGCCGGCGCCGGCGGCAAGACGCTGGCGCTCGCCGCCGAGATGGACAACCGCGGCCAGGTCTACGCCTTCGACGCCGATGCGCGCCGCTTCGGCGACATCGTCGCCCGCATCGACCGCTCCGGCGCGCGCAACATCCAGCTGCGCTCGCCGAAGACGGCCGAGCCGCTCGCCGATCTCAAGGATCGCGCCGATCTCGTGCTGATTGACGCGCCCTGCACGGGTTCCGGGACCTGGCGCCGCCGGCCGGACGCGAAGTGGCGCCTCTCCGACGAGCAACTCGCTCAGCGCATGATCGAGCAGGACGGCGTGCTTTCCGACGGCGCGCGCCTGGTGCGCCCCGGCGGCCGGCTCGTCTACGTCACCTGCTCGATCCTGCCCGAGGAGAACGAAGCGCGCGTCTCGGACTTCCTCGCGCGCGAGCCGGCCTTCACGCTGGCCGACCCGGCCGAGAGCTGGCTCACCGCCTTCGCCGACGTCGTGCCCGAGCGCTTCGTGATGAGCGTCGGCGACGCCGGCCGCGCCATTCGCCTGACGCCGGCGAGCGCCGGCACCGACGGCTTCTTCGTCGCGGTGATGACGCGCCAGGCCTGACGCTGCCGCTATTGCAGCGAGCGCGTCAGGATCAGCACGTCGAGGTTCGCCGTCGGCACGTAGTCGGTCTTGCGGACCTCGAACAGCGTCGGGCCGATCTTGGTGACGCCCTCGGCGCAGAAGCTGACGAGATTGTCGGGCGCGCCCTTGTCGACGACGAGGCGGAACTCGCCGATCGGCCCCGCCCAGTTGGCGCCGGTGGTCAGGATGTAGCCGACGCGCTGCTCGGCCAGGTAGCCGCCCTCCGCCTTCTTCGCGGCGCGCTCGGCGGCGGCGAGGAAGGCCTTGTCGACGCAGTACTTCGCGATCGTGGGTTTGGTGTAGGGATCGCTCGCCGCGCCCGGCTGGCCGATCATCGAGCCGACGGACAGGCCGACGCTCGGCACGTAGCGGTGCTCCACCAGCGTCTCGGCGCCGGCGGGGAAGCGCTGCTCCCAGTAGAACGTCGTGTGCAGCGTCCAGTGCGCCTCGAGGTGCCGCTTCATGCCGGTGCCGTCGTCGTCGTACTCGCTGACCTCAGCAAGGCCGAGACGGATGAGCTCGTCCCAGCGGTCCGCCGGCAGCGCATCGAGCGCCGCGTTGGTCGAGCGCAGATGCGGCGCGAGCGGCAGGCCCATCTCCTGGAGCAGCGCCGTGCGGTCGAGGCCGTGGGCGGTGACGCGCTGCTCGACGGATGTGGCGACCGGCGCGCCGTTCACCTCGGTGGTGAAGTCGAGGAGCCGGACCGGGTCCTCGGTCGGGAACGAGATGTTGTACTCGGGCGAATCGATGGTGATGTCTGGCATCGGGAAGGCGACGAGGTTGGTGACGTCCTCCTCCGTCCGGTTGACGAAGCGGTATTTGACGCGCACCAGCCGGGTCGAGACGAACAGGTCCTCGGAGCGCATCTCGATCGCCTCGTTGCGCACGAAGACGAGGCCGCCGGCGGCGAGCTCCGCCGAGGAATCGTTGGCGGCGGCCGGCCCCGAAAACCCGCCGATGGCCGCAGCGCCGATCACGCCGGCGCCGATCACGAGCGCGGCGGCGAGGGGTCTCGCGAACGATGTCATCACGGCTTTCATCGGTCTGCTCCCGGGCGTACGGCCATGATAGCGCCCGCGATCGCGCCGCAGCGCAAGCCCCGCGCGGCGGACATCGCGGCTTCCCGGCCGGCGCGGGGCGGCGTTCGTGGACAAAGGCGGCGTTAGCCCCTAGGAGAGCCTGACTTTCAAGGACAACGGCGCCCCATGACCGACACCGTCCTCATCATCGACTTCGGCAGCCAGGTGACGCAGCTGATCGCCCGGCGGGTGCGCGAGAACGGCACCTACTGCGAGATCCACCCCTTCCAGACCGCCGAGGCGGCCTTCCATCGGTTGAAGCCGAAGGCGGTGATCCTCTCCGGCGGCCCGGCCTCGGTGCCGGACGAAGGCTCGCCACGGGCGCCGCAGGCGGTGTTCGAGGCCGGCATCCCCGTCCTCGGCATCTGCTACGGCCAGATGACGATGGCCGAGCAGCTGGGCGGCACCGTCGAGGGCGGCCACCACCGTGAGTTCGGCCGCGCCGACGTCACCGTGCGGGGGCCGAGCGCGCTGTTCGACGGCGTCTGGGAGCTCGGCGGCAAGCATCCGGTGTGGATGAGCCACGGCGACCGCATCACCGAGATGCCGGCCGGCTTCGAGGTCTACGCCGCCTCGCCGAACGCACCCTTCGCCGTCATCGCCGACGAGGACCGCCACTTCTACGGGCTGATGTTCCACCCGGAAGTGGTCCACACGCCGGACGGCGGCCGGCTCCTGTGGAATTTCGTCCACAAGATCGCCGGTCTCAAGTCCGAGTGGACGATGTCGGCCTACCGCCAGGCGATGATCGACAAGATCCGCGCCCAGGTGGGCAAGGGCCGCGTCGTCTGCGGGCTCTCGGGCGGCGTCGATTCCGCGGTCGCCGCCGTCCTCATCCACGAGGCGATCGGCGACCAGCTCACCTGCATCTTCGTCGACCATGGGCTGATGCGCTTGAACGAGGCGGAGGAGGTGGTGAGCCTCTTCCGCGGCCACTACAACATCCCGCTTGTCCACGTCGACGCGAGCGAGATGTTCATCTCGGCACTCGAAGGCGAGGCGGACCCGGAGACGAAGCGCAAGACCATCGGGCGCCTGTTCATCGAGGTGTTCGAGGCGGAGGCGAAGAAGCTTGGCGGCGCCCAGTTCCTCGCCCAGGGCACGCTTTATCCCGACGTCATCGAGAGCGTCTCGTTCTCCGGTGGCCCGTCGGTGACGATCAAGTCGCACCACAATGTCGGCGGTCTGCCCGAGCGCATGAACATGCAGCTCGTCGAGCCGCTGCGCGAGCTCTTCAAGGACGAGGTGCGGGCGCTCGGCCGCGAGCTCGGCCTGCCAGAGAGCTTCGTCGGCCGCCACCCGTTCCCCGGTCCGGGCCTCGCCATCCGCTGCCCGGGCGGCATCACCCGCGAGAAGCTCGACGTGCTCCGCCGCGCCGATGCGATCTATCTGGAAGAGATCCGCGCCGCCGGCCTCTACGACGTCATTTGGCAGGCCTTCGCGGTGCTGCTTCCCGTGCAGACGGTGGGCGTGATGGGCGATGGGCGCACCTACGAGCACGTGCTGGCGCTCCGGGCGGTGACCTCCATCGACGGCATGACGGCCGACTTCTACCCCTTCGACATGGCCTTCCTCGGCCGCACGGCGACCCGCATCATCAACGAGATCCGCGGCATCAACCGCGTCGTCTACGACGTGACGTCGAAGCCGCCGGGCACGATCGAGTGGGAGTGAGGCGCTGCTGTCGTGTGGCGGCGCTCACGCGCCGCCGACCGCCAGACGGCAGCGACCAAGAGCGGCTGCCACAGTTGATGCGGCGCGCCAGGGGTCAGTGGCCGGACACGGCGGCCAGGGAAGGGTAGTCCGTGTACCCCGCAGCTCCGCCGCCATAGATCGTGGCGGGATGGGGCTCTGCGAGCGAAGCGCCGGCCCGCAGTCGCTCGACCAGGTCGGGATTGGCGATGAACGGACGGCCGAACGCGAACAGGTCCGCCTCGCCATTGGCCAAGCGTGACGCGGCGAGTTCGAGATCGTAGCCGTTGTTGGCGATGTAGGTGTTCTTGAAGCGGCGGCGAAGCGAGCCGTAGTCGAACGGCGTGACGTCGCGCGGGCCGCCGGTGGCGCCTTCGACGATGTGGATATAGGAGATGGCGAGCCGGTCGAGTTGCTCGACGACATAGTCGAACTGCGGCTGTTCGCTGCCCGACATCACGATGCCGCTGGCCGGCGAAACGGGCGAGAGGCGCACTCCGGTGCGATCCGCGCCGATCTGCCTCGACACGGCCTCCGTCACCTCCAGCAGCAGGCGCGCGCGCTTCTCGATCGAGCCGCCATAGGCGTCGGTGCGGACATTCGCCGTCTCGCGCAGAAACTGATCGAGGAGATAGCCGTTGGCGCCGTGCACCTCGACCCCGTCGAAGCCCGCCTCGATCGCATTGGCCGCGGCCTGACGGAAGCTTTCGACGATGGCGGGAATCTCGCCGGCTTCGAGCGCGCGCGGCTCAGAGACGTCGGCGAAGCCGTTGTTGACGAAGGTCTTCGTCTCCGCGCGGATGGCCGACGGCGCGACGGGGGCCTTACCACCGAGCAGGTCGACGTGGCTGACGCGGCCGACATGCCATAGCTGCACGAAGATGCGTCCGCCCTCGGCGTGGACCGCGTCGGTCACCGTCCGCCAGCCGGCGATCTGTTCCGCCGTATAGAGGCCGGGTGTGTCCTGATAGCCTTGCGCCTGCTCCGAGACCTGGGTGGCCTCCGTGATGATGAGCCCGGCGCTGGCGCGCTGGGAATAGTATTCCGCAGCGTAGGTGCTCGGCACGAGACCGGAGCCTGCGCGGTTGCGGGTCAGCGGCGCCATGACGATGCGGTTCGCGAGCGTGAGGGAACCGAGCGTGTAGGGTTCGAAAAGAGACGGATCGGACATGGGGCGTTGTCTTTCGTGCATCTGTCGCGTTCGGTTACGCGCGTGACTGCGTGACGGTCAGTCGGCCGTCTGGCACCGCGCCGCGGGCTCTTCATGACGTAGGTTTGGGAGCGTCGCTGAGCCCCTGCGAGAGGAACAGCACGAACGCCTTCCTCGCGCCATAGCGCTCCATGGCGAACACGGGCGCGAGTTCGCCCACGGAGCCGATCGTGATGCGCCGGCTGCAGCCGGCGAGGCGCCGTCGCCGGCGGGCCCGCCCGTCGATTGCGGGACGTCTGCAACGGGCCTAGAGGAATCGCCTCCAGGGGGAACGCCGATGGCCGACGAACACGAGGGTCCCACCCGTCCGCTGCGGTCAGCGCGCTGGTTCGACCCCGACGACCTGCGCAGCTTCGGCCACCGTTCGCGCCTGATGCAGCTCGGCTATGCGGAAGAGGATTTCCGCGGCCGGCCGATCATCGGGATTCTCAACACCTGGTCGGAGCTCAACTCCTGCCACGGCCACTTCCGCGAGCGGGCGCAGGACGTCAAACGCGGGGTGCTGCAGGGCGGCGGCTTCCCGCTCGAGATGCCGGCGCTGTCGGTGGACGAGAGCTTCACCAAGCCGACGTCGATGCTCTATCGCAACATGCTGGCGATGGAGACGGAGGAGATGATCCGCTCCCATCCCTTCGACGGCGTCGTGCTGATGGGCGGCTGCGACAAGACCACGCCGGGGCTGGTGATGGGGGCGCTCAGCGCCAGTGTGCCGATGATCTTCCTGCCGGCCGGGCCGATGCTGCGCGGCAACTATGCCGGCCAGCCGCTGGGCTCGGGCTCGGACGCCTGGAAGTACTGGGACGAGCGGCGCGCCGGCAATGTCTCCGACGCCGAGTGGACTGGCATCCAGGGCGGCATCGCGCGCTCCGCCGGCGTCTGCATGACGATGGGCACCGCCTCGACGATGACGGCGATCGCCGAGGCGCTCGGCCTGTCGCTGCCGGGGGCGTCGTCGATCCCGGCCGTCGACGCGAACCACCAGCGGATGGCGGCCGCCTGCGGGCGGCGCATCGTCGAGATGGTGGCTGAGGACCTGACACCGGGCCGGATCGTCACCGCCGCGGCGGTGCGCAACGCCGCCGTGGTGGCCATGGCGACGGGGTGCTCGACCAACGCGGTCGTCCACCTCATCGCGATGGCGCGCCGCGCCGGCGTGCCGCTGACGCTCGACGATCTCGACGCCCTCGGCCGCGTCACGCCGCTGGTCGCCAACGTCCGGCCGGCGGGCAAGGACTACCTGATGGAGGACTTCTACTACGCCGGCGGACTCAGGGCGCTGATGGCGGAGATCCGGGAACTGCTGGACCTTGCGGCGCTCACCGTCACGGGTCGGTCGGTCGGCGAGAATCTGGAGGGCGCCCGCGTCTTCAATGCGGACGTCATCCGGCCGCTGTCGAACCCCGTCTACCGCGAGGGCTCGCTCGCCGTGCTGCGCGGCAATCTCTGTCCCGACGGGGCGGTGATGAAGCCGGCGGCGTGCGATCCGCGCTTCCATCGCCACGAGGGCCCGGCGCTCGTCTTCGACAGCTATCCGGCGATGAAGGCGGCTGTCGACGACGAGGCCCTCGACGTCACCCGCGACCACGTCCTCGTGCTGCGCAATGCCGGTCCACTCGGCGGGCCGGGCTTCCCGGAGTGGGGGATGCTGCCGATCCCCAAGGCGCTCATCAAGCAGGGCCACCGCGACATGCTGCGCCTGTCGGACGCGCGGATGTCGGGCACGTCCTACGGGGCCTGCGTGCTGCACGTCGCGCCGGAGGCCCACATCGGCGGGCCGCTGGCGCTGTTGCGGACCGGCGACGTCGTCCGTCTCGATCTGCCGGCGCGCCGTCTCGACATGCTGGTCGACGAGGACGAGCTGGCGCGCCGGCGGGCAGCGTGGACGCCGCCGGCGCCGCACTATGAGCGCGGCTGGGGCTGGATGTTCTCCCGCCACGTCACGCAGGCCGACAAAGGCTGCGACTTCGACTTCCTGGAACGGGACTTTGGGGCCGCCGCCGGTGAGCCGGACATCTACTGAGGGCGTCGGGCGGGTCGCGGTGAGGTGAGGGGGCCGCGGTCAGTCGGTGCGCAGGCCCTGGAAGGCGAAGAACGTGCCGCGCTTGGCTCCATCCGCCAGCACCAGGCGGCCGAGCAGGCGATCGACGCGGGCGGGGGCCTGCTCGCCGGCGAACAGGCCGTCGACGTTGAACAGCGTCTTGACGCCGCTGCCGGGCGGATCCTCGATCGACAGGCTGCCGCTGGCCCGGCAGGTGCCTTCCTGCGGGAACAGCGGGCCTTCGACGCTGATCTGCGGCGCGGTCAGTGAATCCGCCTGGCAGGACTGGCGGTCGATCCAGCCCCGGGCGATGCGCACTTCGCAGTAGATCGGCGCCTTGGCGGCGCTGATGACGAGGAGCCAGGTGCCGTCGGCGGCGCGCGCCTCGCACGACTGCCCGGCCTGCGCCATCGGCATCCAAGCCGACAGCGCCACCGCCAGAGCCGAGAAAGTCGCACCGATCCGCACCGACTCAAGGCCTCCCCTTCGCGCCCTTCCCATCGTCCGATACGGCCTCGCCGGGCCACACGCAACCGCAGCAAGACGACGAGGTAAACCGCGCCACTATTTCCCGGCGCGTGTCACCGGGTGATGACGATGCGGGTGTTGGCCGGACCGTGCGACGAGACGAGCTGGAACAGCGTCGCCGCGTTGCCGGGGGCGAGCCGGATGCAGCCGTGGGAGGCCGGACGACCGAGGGACTTCACCGCACTGGTGCCGTGGATGGCGTAGCCGCCGCGAAAGAAGATCGAGTACGGCATCGGGGCGTTGTCGTACTTCCGTGAATACCAGCGCCGGTGCAGCCGGGTGGGGCGATAGCTGCCGGTGGGCGTGACATAGCCGCGGCGGGCGCTCGAGATCGGCCATGTGTAGGCCGTCTTGCCGCCGACGGAGACGTACATCCGCTGTTCCGACAGGTCGATCCGCGCCACGACGGCACCCGCCGAGGCCGGTGTCGCGGCGAGGAGGATCCCGATCCCCAGCAGGAGGATCGTCGAGGCAGCCAGTCTCAGCATCGCTTCCCCCAGTTCTGGTTGTTGCACCGGAGCTTATCGGCTGCGGCGACACGCCGCTATGGCAGCCGGGCGGCCAGGCGGCGGCTGGAGGGGCCGCGCGGTCAACACTCGGTGAGGCGGCGGGGCCGGGGCCTCCGGCGGCGCGACGGATGGACGCCTCGCCGACGGCAGCGGAAGGTCTAAAGTCCCCCGTCGCTCCGGCGACCCCGGGGCTGCCGGTTGGGAGATGTCGGTATGCTCGTCCTCGCACTCGGACTGATCGTCTTCCTCGGCAGCCATCTGCTGCCGGCGGCACCGGCCCTGCACGACCGCCTGGTCGCCCGCTTCGGCCGCAACACCTACCGGCTCGCCTACTCACTCGTGTCTCTCGTCGGGCTGGTGCTGGTGATCTGGGGCTATGGGCTGGCGCGCGCCGAGGGCCCGGCGATCCTCTACGAGCCGCCGACGTGGCTTCGCCATGTCACGCTGCTGTTGATGGTCCCCGTCTTCGTGCTTGCCCTCTCGGCCTATCTGCCGGGCCGCATCAGCGCCGCGGTGCGCCATCCCCTGATCACGGCGGTGAAGCTCTGGGCGTTCGCGCACCTGCTGGCGAACGGCGATGCAGCGTCCGTCATCCTGTTCGCGAGCTTCCTCGCCTGGGGTGTGATCGACCGCATCTCGCTGAAGCGACGCGAGGCGGCGGCGCGTGTCGCCGTTCCCCGCGGCCCGGTCCGCAACGATTTCATCGCGCTCGGGGCCGGGCTCCTTCTTTATGCCGCCTTCGTGGCGAAGCTGCACGCTTGGCTGATCGGGGTGCCGGTCGTCTGAGTCGTGCGCGGGCGATCGCCGTTCCGCTTGGCTCGGTGACCCGAACCCTGTAAGCCGACGATACTTCGCGCCGTTGTGCGCCGTCCGTCCTCCGGGAGGCGACGGCGCGCGGGCGTTCGCCGTGTACGGTCAGCTTCGTCGAGACGGGATCGAATGTCGGATATCTTCCACGAGGCCGAGCGCGACTTCAGGCGCGAGCAGATGAAGAAGCTCTGGGAGCGCTTCGGCATCCTCGCGATCGTTGTCGCGGTCCTGATCGTCGCCGGCACCGCCGGCTGGCGCGGCTATCTCCACTGGCAGCAGTCGCAGGCGAACGAGTCCGGCGACCTGTTCTTCTCGGCGCTCGAACTCTCCCAGCAGGAAGACCATTCCGGCGCCGCGACCGCGATGGCGAGCCTCGCAGAGAGCGGACCGGCGGGCTACAAGCTGCTCGCCAGCTTCCGCGCAGCCAGCGAATACGCCCAGGCGGGCGATCGGGCCGCCGGCGTCGCCGCCTTCGATGCGATCGCCGCCGACGCGGCGGTGCCGACGCTCTATCGCAACCTCGCGCGGGTGCGGGCGGGCTATCTCGCCCTCGACGATGGCGACCGCGCTGCCGTCGACGAGCGCGTCGCGGCGCTGGCGGTGGGGGAGGGCCCCTGGCGCCAGGCGGCGCGCGAGGTCGCGGGCCTCGCCGCCTATTCGGCCGGTGATCTCACCGCCGCCGAGGGCTACTTCCGACAGATCGCGGACGACCGGGCGGCAACGGGCGAGTTTCAGAACCGCGCCCAGCTGATGCTGTCGCTGATCCAGAGCGCGAAGCCGCCGGCCGCCGCAAGCGGTGGAGATCCCTCTTGAGTGCATCCCCGTTCGCCGGCTTCGCGGCGCGCGTCGTCGCCGTCGCGCTGTCCGCTGGCCTTCTCACCGGCTGCGAGACGGTGTCCGACGCCGTCTACACGTTCAATCCCTTCGCCGAGAAGGACAAGATCCTGCCGGGGACGCGCACGGCGGTGTTCTCCGAAGAGGGCTCGGCCGCGCTCGTGCAGCCCGGAACCGCGACGCGCACCGCCTCGATCGGGCCGGCGCAGGCCTATGCGGACTGGTCGCAGCCCGGCGGCAACGCCGCCAACGATCCCGGCAACATCGCCTATGACGGCAGCGCCGCGCGGGTGTGGAGCACCTCCGTCGGCGGAGGCGGTGGCTCGAGCTTCGGCGGCATCGCCGGCGGCAAGGGGCTTCGCATCTCGGCCCGCCCGGTCGCGGCCGGTGGCCGCCTCTACGTCTATTCCCCCGGTTCCGTCGTCTCCTCGCTGTCGCTCACCGGTGGTGGCCGCGGCTGGACCGTGACGCTGCGGCCGGAGGGCGAGCGCGACATCGCCAACGGCGGCGGCGTCTCCTATGACCAGGGCCGCGTCTACGTCGGCACCGCCTATGGCGCGCTGACGGCGCTCGACGCCGGCTCCGGCTCGCAGGTGTGGACGAAGGAACTCGAGGCGCCCGCCCGTGGCGCCCCCACCGCCGCCAACGGCAAGGTCTTCGTCGTCACCCAGACCAACGTCGTGTTCGCGGTCAACCAGGCCGACGGCGCGGAGCTGTGGTCCTACCGCGGCATCCCCGAGACGGCGGGCCTGCTCGCCAACGCCTCGCCGGCAGTGGTCGGCGACACGGTCGTCGTCCCCTACACGTCGGGCGAGGTCATCGCCTTCAACGCCACCACCGGCGAGCCGAAGTGGTCGGACGCGGTGACCCGGGCGACGCGCACCATGGCGATCTCGTCGATCAACGACCTGTCGGCCAGCCCGGTCGTGAGTGGCGGCGTCGTCTTCGCCTCCGGCGTCGCCGGCCGCACGATCGCCATCGAGCTGTCCAGCGGCGCCCGCAAGTGGGAGCAGGACGTCGGCAGCGCCCACACGCCGGTCGTCTCCGGCAACGCGCTGTTCCTCGTCGATCTCGACGACCGCGTCGTGGCGCTCGACCGCAACACCGGCACGCCGATGTGGTCGACGCAGTTGCCGATCGTCCGGACCCGCAAGGAGCGGACGAACTGGGCGGGCCCGGTGCTGGCGGGCGGATCCCTGTGGTTCGTCTCCAGCGATTCGAAGCTCGCCTCCGTCGATGCGGCGTCGGGCCAGATCACGAGCACGCGCTCGATCGGAGATCCCTCCTACATTTCGCCGATCGCAGCCTCCGGGCTGATGATCACCGTGTCGGAGAATGGCACGATCTCCGCGTATCGCTGACGCGGGGGAAACGCGAATGCAGCTCAGGGTCGCAATCGTCGGCCGGCCGAATGTCGGCAAGTCGACCCTCTTCAACCGTCTGGTCGGGCGCAAGATCGCGCTCGTCGACGACACGCCGGGCGTCACGCGCGATCGGCGCGAGGGCAATGCCCGGCTGTCCGGCATGCGCTTCGTCGCCATCGACACCGCCGGCCTCGACGACGTCGACGCCGAGAGCCTCGCCGGGCGGATGCGGGCGCAGACGGAGGCGGCGATCCGCGACGCGGACGTCGTGCTGTTCGTCATCGACGCCCGCGCCGGCGTGACGCCGCTCGACGAGCACTTCGCCGAGGTCGTGCGCCGCACCGATCGCCCCGTCATCCTCGTCGCCAACAAGTCCGAAGGCCGTGCCGGCGAGTCCGGCGCGCTGGAGGCCTATTCTCTCGGCCTCGGCGACCCCGTGCAGGTCTCGGCCGAGCACGGCGAGGGGATGGCCGACCTGCACACCGTGCTGTCGCGCTTCGAGCCGCCGGAAGAGCCCGAGCTTGAGGACGATGCCGGCGAGGTGACGGTCGTCCTGGACGACGATGACGACGAAGAAGCCGCCCCCACGATCGACACGAAGCCGCTGAAGCTCGCCATCGTCGGGCGGCCGAATGCCGGCAAGTCGACGCTGATCAATGCCCTGCTCGGCGAGGAGCGCCTGCTCACGGGCCCGGAGGCCGGCATCACCCGCGATGCCATCACGGTGCCGTGGATGTGGCACGACCGCCGCGTCGATCTCGTCGACACCGCCGGCCTGCGTCGCAAGGCGAAGGTCGAGGGCAAGCTCGAGCGCCTGTCCGTCGGCGAGACCCTGCGCTCGATCCGGTTTGCGGAAGTCGTGGTGCTGACACTCGACGCGACGCAGCCTTTCGAGAAGCAGGACCTGCAGATCGCCGATCTCGTCGAGCGCGAGGGCCGGGCGATCATCGTCGTCGCCGACAAGTGGGACCTCGTCGAGGACCGCAACGCGACGCTGCGGGCGCTCCGCGAGATGTCGGACCGGCTGCTGCCGCAGCTGCGCGGCGTCACCATCGTGCCGGTCTCGGGTCTGGTCGGTACGGGCCTCGACAAGATGATGCAGGCGGCGTTCGCGGCGCGCGACAGCTGGAGCCGCCGCATCTCGACGGGCCGGCTCAACCGCTGGCTCGGCAGCGTCATCGAGCATCACCCGCCGCCGGCGGTGTCCGGCCGGCGCATCAAGCTGCGCTACATGACGCAGGTGAAGGCGCGGCCGCCGCACTTCGTCGTGTTCTGCTCGCGGCCGGACGCGCTGCCGGACTCGTATATGCGCTACCTGGTCAACGGCCTGCGCGAGCGGTTCGATCTGCCAGGCGTGCCGATCCGCTTCTCGATGCGCAAGGGCGACAACCCGTTCGCCGACAAGGACTAGGCTCAGACGAGCGGGGCGGGGGGCTGGAAGGCCTTCAACGTCCGGCCCGGGTGATCGTAGAGCACGCCGGAAACGGCGCAGTCCGGCGCCAGCAGCTCCAGGATCGGCGCCACGACATCCTCCGGCGGCGGCAGCGTCGCCGGATCCTCTCCCGGCATCGCCTGTGCGCGCATCTTGGTGCGCATGGCGCCGGGATTGACGAGGTTCGCCTTCACCGCCGTGTGGGCGGTTTCCGCCGCATAGGTGCGGACGATCATCTCGAGGGCCAGCTTCGACGTGGCATAGAGCCCCCAGTAGGGCCGGCTCTTCTGCGAGGCGCTGGAGGAGAGAAAGACGGCCCGGCCGGCCTCGGACTGGCGCAGCAGCGGGTCGAGGGAGCGCAGCAGCCGCCAGTTGGCGGTGACGTTCACCGCCATCACCTCGTCGAACACCTTCGGGTCGATGTGGCCGATCGGCGACAGCGGCCCGAGCACGCCGGCATTGCCGACGAGGATATCGAGGCGGCCCCAGCGCTCGTGGATGGACAGGCCGAGGCGATCGAGGGCGGGCATGTCCTTGAGGTCGACCGGCACCAGCGTCGCCGCCGCGCCGCCGGCGGCGCGGATTTCGTCGTCGAGCTCCTCCAGCGCGCCGACGGTACGCGACAGCGCGATGACGTGGGCGCCGGCGGCCCCCAGCGCCAGCGCCAAGGCGCGGCCGATGCCGCGCGAGGCGCCGGTGACGAGGGCGATGCGCCCCTCGAAGCGAGGATCCATCCGGCGTGTCCGTTGCTGTCGGGGTGTCAGGAAACTTCGGCGAGCAGCGAGAGCTGACGCACGGTTTCCTTTTCCTGGCGGTCGGTGAGGCGGGTCGGGTAGTCGCCCGTGAAGCAGGCATCGCAGAACTGCGGCTGCCGGGGGTCGCGGCGCGGCTGGCCGACGGCGCGGTAGAGGCCGTCGATCGACAGGAAGGCGAGGCTGTCGACCTTGATGAAGCGGGCCATCTCCTCGACCGACATGCGCGACGCGATCAGCTTCGACTGCTCGGGCGTGTCGACGCCGTAGAAGCACGAGTTCGTCGTCGGCGGCGAGGCGATGCGCATGTGCACCTCGGCCGCGCCGGCGTCGCGCATCATCTCGACGATCTTCAGGGACGTGGTGCCGCGGACGATCGAATCGTCGATCAGCACGATCCGCCGGCCCTCGATGAGGGCGCGGTTGGGGCTGTGCTTCAGCTTCACGCCCATGTGGCGGATGGCGTCCGACGGCTCGATGAAGGTCCGCCCGACATAGTGGTTACGGATGATGCCGAGCTCGAACGGGATGCCGGCCTCCTGGGAGAAGCCGATGGCCGCCGGTGTGCCGGAATCCGGCACCGGCACCACGATGTCGACATCGGCGGGTGCTTCCCGCGCGAGCTCGGCGCCGATCTTCTTGCGCACGTCGTAGACGTTGCGGCCCTCGACGTTCGAGTCCGGCCGGGCGAAGTAGACGTACTCGAAGACGCAGAAGCGCGACTTCAGGCGCTGGAATGGGTAGAGGCTCTCGACGCCGGTCTCGGTGATGACCACCATCTCGCCCGGCTCGATGTCGCGGACGAAGGTGGCGCCGATGATGTCGAGCGCGCACGTCTCGGAGGCGAGCACCCAGGCGTCGTCGAGGCGGCCGAGCAGGAGCGGCCGCACGCCCAGCGGGTCGCGGCAGCCGATCATCTTCTTCTCCGACAGCGCCACCAGCGCATAGGCGCCCTCAAGCTGGCGCAGCGCGGTGATGAAGCGCTCGACCAGCGGCCCCGGCTCGCTCGTCGCGATGAGGTGGATGATCGTCTCTGTGTCGGAGGTCGACTGGAAGATCGATCCGCGGTTCTGCAGCCGGCGCTGCAGCGTCATCGCGTTGGTCAGGTTGCCGTTGTGGGCGACGGAGAAGCCGCCGCCGGCGAACTCGGCGAACAGCGGCTGGACGTTGCGCAGGATCTGCCCGCCAGTGGTGGCGTAGCGGGTGTGGCCAATGGCGCGGTCGCCCTTCAGGCGCTCCATCACCGACGGCTTGGTGAAGTTGTCACCGACGAGGCCGATATAGCGCTCGGGGACGAACTGCTGGCCGTCGAAGGAGACGATGCCGGCGGCCTCCTGGCCGCGGTGCTGCAGGGCATGCAGCCCGAGCGCCACCAGCGCGGCGGCCTGATCATGGCCAAACACGCCGAAGACGCCGCACTCCTCGTGCAGATGGTCGTCGTCGAAGGCGTGGCCGCCGAAGGGGGCCTGCGGGGCGGGAGAGCCGCCGGGGGCGGCTTCCGGCGAGCGGGTCGGCGCATCTCCGGCCGGTGCGAAACCGTCGTTCATCGTCTCGCTCGAACCACTCTGGGGTTCGCGACCCACGACACAGCGCCGATGATCCGGCTATTGGCCGTTGCTGCCGCTCGATTGAATCAACTGGTTGAGCCCCTGCCGGGCTCCCGAGCCGTAGCTCGCATCGGACTGCTGTTCCGTCGTCGGCGGGGTCCCTGCCGGGGCTCCGTCCACTGGCGCCCCACCCGTCGGGGCACCGTCCGTCGGCCCCGGTGCACCGCCCGCGGGCGGGACAGCTGCCGGCGGCGTGCGGTTTCCACCGGGTATATAGCGATCGAGGATCGAACGGTCAGGGGCGTCCGGCAGGGCTGCGACAAGTTGCGTGCCGAGATTGTCGAGCATCGGCTTCGATCGTGCCTGCGCCACCCATCCCGGCTGCTGGGCCGGCGGCACCAGGAAGTTGAAGAACAGCATCGCCACGACGATCAGGAGCAGCCCGCGCGCCGCGCCGAACACGAAGCCCAGCGTCCGGTCGAGGATGCCGATCTTCGAGTCGATGACGAAGTCGGAAATCTTCATCGTGATGATGCTGACGATGATCAGCGTGACGAAGAAGATGCCGCCGATGGCGATGCCGAGCGAGACGTACTCGTTGCTGACGTATTGCCGCACCAGCGGCAGCAGATCGTCGTAGAAGAAATAGGCGGCGGCGGCCGCGGCAACCCAGGAGGCGATCGACAGCACTTCGCGCACGAAGCCGCGTACCATCGCCAGCAGAGCCGAGATCAGGATGACGACGAGCACGAGCCCGTCGAGCAGCGTCACCGACATGTTCCGGACAACCTCACTGGCGTGGCACGACCACGACGCCCCGTTTCGTCACCGCGCATGCCCGCCCCGCTGTGAACCGGCCCGCTGAACGCCCGCTCTGGTCTGGGGGGAGAGTTCGCCGTCATTGATGGATGAAGCCGCGACTCGGCCGACAAGATCAAGCAGCGTCCGCATGCCGGTGACGTCGATCCGGCGCTCCCGGACCTCGTCACCGATGGAACCTTCCGGCATGACGGCCTGTCGAAAGCCGAGCTTCTCCGCTTCCTTCAGGCGCGTCGTGACGTGCCCGACGGGGCGGATGCCGCCCGTCAGGCTGACTTCGCCGAAATAGACGCAATCGGCAGGCAGGGCAACCCCGCTCAGGGACGACATGAGGGCGGCGGCCACGGCGAGGTCGGCGGCAGGCTCGATGATCCTGAGGCCCCCGGCGACGTTGAGATAGACGTCGTTGACGCCGAAGCGGATGCCGCAGCGGGCCTCGAGCACGGCGAGGATCATCGACAGGCGGTTGCCGTCCCAGCCGACGGTGGCGCGCCGCGGGTTGGCGAGCGGGGAGGGGGCGACGAGGGCCTGGATCTCGACGAGCAGCGGCCGCGTCCCCTCGACGCCGGCGAACACCGCCGTGCCCGGGCTCGAGCGGTCGCGGTCGCCGAGGAACAGCTCCGAGGGGTTCAGCACCTCCTTCAAGCCGGCGCCGGTCATCTCGAAGACGCCGATCTCGTCGGTCGGGCCGAAGCGGTTCTTGGTCGTGCGCAGGATGCGGAACGGGCCGCTGCCGTCGCCCTCGAAGCCCATCACCGCGTCGACCATGTGCTCGACGACGCGGGGGCCAGCGATCTGGCCGTCCTTGGTGACGTGGCCGACCAGCACGAGGGCGGCGCCGGACTGCTTGGCGTAGCGGATGAGGGCGTGCGAGGAGGCGCGCACCTGGCTGACGGTGCCGGGCGCGGATTCGATCCCCGCCGTCCACGCCGTCTGGATCGAATCGATGACGATCAGCGCCGGCGGCGGCCCGGCCGTCAGCGTCGCCAGGATGTCCTCGACCGAGGTTTCCGCTGCGAGCCCGACGGCGCTGCCGGCGAGGCCGAGGCGCTGTGCTCTGAGGCGCACCTGGTCGGCCGCCTCCTCGCCGGTGATGTAGACGACCCGGCCGCCGCGGGCCGCGATGGCGGCGGCCGCCTGCAGCAGCAGCGTCGACTTGCCGATGCCGGGGTCGCCGCCGAGCAGGATGGCCGAGCCGCGCACGAAGCCGCCGCCGGTGACGCGGTCGAGTTCGGCGATGCCGGACGGCGTGCGCGGCGCCGCCGCCCCTTCGCCCTCGAGCGAGCCGAGCGGCACCACGCGGCCGGGACGGGTCGCCGGAAGCGGGCCGCCAGCGGCCTCCTCGACGATCGAGTTCCATTCGCCGCACGATTCGCAGCGACCGTTCCAGCGGTTGGTGACGTTGCCGCAGGCCTGGCAGACGAACTGGCTGCGTGCGCGCGCCATCAGGCGGGGACGCCGGCATAGTCGCGGGCGAAGCGGCTGCCGAGGTGGGTCAGCACCTCGTAGCCGATGGTGCCGGCGCGGGCCGCGATGTCGTCGATCGGCACGTGCTCGCCGAACAGCTCGATCCAGTCGCCGCGGCGGGCGGCGGCGGGCGGCACGTCGGTGACGTCGTAGACGAGCAGGTCCATCGAAACCCGGCCGACGAGCGGCGCGCGGTGTCCGGCGAGCCAGCCGACGGCCCCGCCGGTCGCGTCGCTGGAGCCGGCGGCGCGCGGAAAGCCGTCGGCGTAACCGATGCCGACGACGGCGAGCCGGCTCGGGCGGGCGAGCGTCTCCGCCGCGCCGTAGCCGACCGATTCGCCGGCGCCGGCTTCGCGGATCTTGATGATGCGCCCTTCCAGGCTCGCCACCGGCCGCATCGGGTTGGCGACGCCCGCCACCGCCCTGGCGCCGTAGACGGCGATGCCGGGGCGGACGAGGTCGAGGTGGGTGTCGGGCAGCGCCAGTGTCGCGGCGGAGTTTGCCAGCGAGGCGGGCAAGCCTGGAAACAGGGCGCGCGCCGCCGCGAACGCGTCGAGCTGGCGCGCGTTCAGCGGATGCTCGGGCGTGTCGGCGCAGGCGAGGTGGCTCATCAGCAGCGTCAGGCCGAGATGCGGGCGCAAGTCCGCGCTCGCCGCGACGGTGGCGGCCACCTCGCGGGCGAGGCCGAGGCGGTTCATGCCGGTATCGACGTGCAGCGCCGCCGGCTGCGGCCTGCCGCGGGACCGGCCGAGCGCCGCCCAGTCCTCGACTTCCTCGAGGCTGCCGAGCACCGGGCGCAGGCCGGCGTCCGCCACAAGGGCGGCAGCGCCCGGCGGGAAGCCGTTCAGCACGTAGACGGCGGCGTCGGGTGCCACGGCCTTTGCCCGCAGGGCCTCGGCGATGGTGGCGGCGAAGAAGGTGCGGCAGCCGGCGGTGGCCAGCGTCCGCGTCGCCGCCTCGAGACCGATGCCGTAGCCGTCTCCCTTGACGACGCCGGCGCACTCGCTGCGGCCTGCCCGGGCGGCGAGGCTCCGCCAGTTTGCGGCGAGCGCTGCGAGATCGATGGTGAGGCGTCCGCCGGCCAGATGGTCGGTCCCGTCGAAGGCGGCCGGACGCACGGGCGCGGCGAGGGCGGACGGGTCGACCGGTCGATGCATCGCCGCCTTCGGCATCCTCATTCCCTATCCGGGACGTGGTAATCGCGTGCGAGATTCGAGAACCGCGTCACCTCGGCATCGAATTGCAGCGGAACCGTGCCCGTCGGCCCGTGACGCTGCTTGCCGACGATGACCTCGGCGACCCCGGCGACCGCCTCCATCTCCGCCTGCCACTTGAAGAACTCCTCCGAGCCCTCCTTCGGCTTGCGGCTCTTCAGATAGTACTCCTCGCGGAAGACGAACATGACGACGTCGGCGTCCTGCTCGATCGAGCCCGATTCACGCAGGTCCGACAGCTGCGGCCGCTTGTCCTCGCGCGATTCGACCTGGCGCGACAGCTGCGACAGCGCGAGAATCGGCAGATCGAGTTCCTTGGCGAGCGCCTTCAGGCCGGTGGTGATCTCGGTGATCTCCTGCACACGGTTCTCGCCGCGCTTGCCGGACCCCTGCAGCAGCTGCAGATAGTCGACGATCAGCAGGTCGAGGCCTCGCTGGCGCTTCAGGCGGCGGGCGCGGGCGGCGAGCTGGCCGATCGAGATGCCGCCGGTCTGGTCGATATAGAGCGGCAGCGACTGGATCTCCTGCGCCACGGCGGCGATGCGGTCGAACTGCTCGGCGTCGATCGAGCCGCGGCGGATCAGCGACGACGAAACGCCGGACTGTTCGGCGATGATGCGGGTGGCGAGCTGCTCGGCCGACATTTCCAGCGAGAAGAAGCCGACGATGCCGCCGTCCTCGGAGTGCGGGCTGCCGTCGGGCGATGCCCCGGGCCGGTAGGCGCGCGCGACGTTGTAGGCGATGTTGGTGGCGAGCGCGGTCTTGCCCATGGCCGGACGGCCGGCGAGGATGACGAGGTCGGAGCGCTGCAGGCCGCCCATCAGCCGGTCCATGTCGTCGAGGCCGGTGGCGAGCCCGGACAGGCCGCCCGAGCGCTGGTAGGCCGCCGCCGCCATGTCGATGGCGGTCGCGAGCGCGTCGGAGAAAGCCTGGAAGCCGCCCTCGTAGCGGCCGGTTTCGGCGAGCTCGTAGAGCCGCCGCTCGGCGTCCTCGATCTGCACCTTCGGCGGCGCCTCGATCGGCGAATCGAAGGCGATGTTGACCATGTCCTCGCCGATGCGGATCAGCGAGCGGCGCAGCGCCAGGTCGAAGATCGTCCGGCCGTGGTCCTCGGCGTTGATGATCGTCGTGGCGTCGGCCGCCATCCGCAGCAGGTACTGCGTCACCGACAGGTCGGCGATCTGCTCCTCGGCGGCGAAGAACGTCTTCAGCGTGATCGGCGAGGCGTTCTTGCCGGCCCGCACCAGCTGCGACGTCTTCTCGAAAATCCGGCGGTGCGCCTCGAAAAAGAAGTGCCCCGCCTCCAGGAAGTCGGAGACCCGGTAGAAGGTCTCGTTGTTCATCAGGATGGCGCCGAGCAGCTGGCGCTCGAGCTCGACGTTGTGCGGCGGCAGCCGGTTGAAGGCGGCGGTGTCGAGCTTGCGGGCGGTGGCTTCCATGGGGGTTCGGACATCCTCGGAACGGCGGCCGACCGAGTTACCGCGACCGGGTCGCGCCGGGCCAGCCTCCGGGCCGGGTTGTCCCCGCTAAACTCGCCCGGCGGCTCGTCGCAAGGCTACGCGATTCGGGACCGCTTGACCCGAGCGCGGCCATCCGACCCCACCTCGAGCAAGGTTTCCCTCACCGGAAGGCCCCAACCGAAGGGTCCCACTCACCGCGGGGCCGCGCTCATTCGCCGGCGAGGCGCAGCGACGGCCGGGCCTGCTCCCGCTCCTTCAGCCGCTGCTCTTCCTCGTAGATGTAGTCGCGGGTCAGCGGCACGGCGTGCTGGTGGCGGCCGAACTGGATCTGGAAGTTCATCATGTCCTGGTGGCGGAAGGCGGTCTCCGAGGCGGCCAGGTAGAACTCCCACATCCGGCAGAAGCGCTCGTCGTAGAGTGCCTTCGCCTCCTCGCGGCGCGCCAGGAAGCGCTCGCGCCAGGCCCGCAGCGTCTCGGCGTAGTGCAGGCGGAGGATCTCGATGTCGGTGGTGATCAGCCGCTGCCGCTCGATCACCGGCACCACCTCCGACAGCGCCGGGATATAGCCGCCGGGGAAGATGTACTTCTGGATCCACGAGTTGGTGTCGCCCGGGCCGTCGAACCGGCCGATCGAGTGCAGCACCATGATGCCGTCGGGCTTCAGCAACTGCTTCGCCTTGGCGAAATATTCCTCGAAGTGACCGATGCCGACGTGCTCGAACATGCCGACCGAGACGATCCGGTCGAAGGGGCCCTCCAGCGTGCGGTAGTCGCGCAGCTCGAAGCGGGCGCGCGAGGACAGGCCGCGCTCGGCGGCGCGCGCGTTGGCGACGCCGTACTGCTCCTCCGACAGCGTCACGCCGGTAACGTCGGCCTCGCAGACGTCGGCGAGATAGAGGCCGAGCCCGCCCCAGCCGCAGCCGATGTCGAGCACCTTCTGGCCCGGCGAGATCATCAGCTTGGCGGCGAGGTGGCGCTTCTTGGCGAGCTGCGCCGTCTCGATGTCGTCGTTCGGCTCCTGGAAATAGGCGCAGGAATACTGCCGGTCGGCGTCGAGGAAGAGGCGGTAGAGTGCGCCGTCGAGGTCGTAGTGATGGGCGACGTTGCGGCGGGCGCGCTTCTCGGTGTTGTGCTGGCGTAGGCGGCGTGTCGCCACCCGCCACATGCCCCGCAGCTTCGCCGGCCAGGTCGGCTGCGAATCGCCGCGCAGGTTGCCGAGCAGGACGTCGAGGAGATCGTAGATCGACCCCTCCTCGACCAGCATTCGGCCGTCCATGAACGCCTCGCCGAACTTCAGTTCGGGGTCGAGGACGATCGCCCGCTCGGTCGCGGCATCGACGAAGCGGGCGCGAACCGGGCGGCCCGTGCCGTCGCCGAAGCGCCGCAATCGGCCATCGGAACCGACGATCTCGAGAGCGCCGTGCGTCACGGCACGCGACAGGATGGCTTCCAGCACACGAATCATTTTCCGGCCCCTGGGCGCGGGAAAGGCGCAAGCCTCGGTACGGAAGGGGATCGTATTCGTGCGGTCCGCACCACTCAAGTGGGTGCGTGCAAACGCGAAAAGGACGCGGCGTCGACCGCCGCGTCCCCGATTGCTTCAGGCGTGTGACGCAGGCGGGATTTCGACCCCGCCGCGGACGATCAGGCCTCGCCGCGGTCGTCGCCTTCGTCCTCGTCCTCTTCCGGCTCGAACTCGAAGCCCGAGTCACGCTGGTTGAGGCTTTCGCCGCGCGCCTGACGCTCCGCCTCGTCGGCCGAGCGGGCGACGTTCAGCGTCACCGACACGACGACTTCCGGGTGCAGCACGATGCGGACGCTGTGCAGGCCGATCGCCTTGATCGGCTGCTGCAGGTCGACCTGGGTGCGGTTGACCGAGAAACCGTCGGCCTCGATGGCGTCGGCGATGTCGCGCGTCGACACCGAGCCGTAGAGCTGGCCGGTCTCGCCCGCCTGGCGGATGGCGGTGAAGGACTTGCCCTCGAGCTTCTCGCCGACGGCCTGGGCCTCGCTGCGACGCTCCAGGTTGCGCGCCTCGAGGTGGACGCGCTCGTGCTCGAAGCGCTCGCGGTTCGACGCGCTGGCGCGCAGGGCCTTGCCCTTCGGAAGCAGGAAGTTGCGAGCGAAGCCGTCGCGGACGCGGACGACGTCGCCCATCTGGCCGAGCTTGGGGATGCGCTCGAGCAGGATGACTTGCATGGGTGAACTCCTATGGACTGTCCCGCCCGGCGAGGGCGGTTAGAGACCGGACGCCCCGTTCGGGCTCCGGCCCCAGACCGAGACCGCGGACGCGCCGGACGGATCCGTCCGGCGCCGCGTTCTCAACGGATGACGTAGGGCAGAAGGCCGAGGAAGCGGGAGCGCTTGATCGCCTTGGCGAGCTCGCGCTGCTTCTTCTGCGACACCGCGGTGATGCGCGAGGGGACGATCTTGCCGCGCTCGGAGATGTAGCGCTGCAGCAGCTTGACGTCCTTGTAGTCGATCTTCGGCGCGTTGGCGCCGGAGAACGGGCACGTCTTGCGGCGGCGGAAGAACGGCCGGCGGGTCGGAAGCTGTGCGATATCAACGGCCATCACGCATTCTCCTGCCCAGCGGAGTCGTCATCGCGCCGCGGACGGCGCTCGCCACGGTCGCGATCGCGATCACGGCCACCGCCGAAGTCGCGGCCACCACCGAAGTCGTCGCGGTCACGGCGACGACGATCGTCGCGATCACGCTTCTGCAGCATCACCGACTGCGCATCCTCGTGCTCTTCCACGCGGATGGTGAGATAGCGCATCACGTCCTCGTTGATGCGCATCTGGCGCTCCATCTCGGCCACGGCGGCCGGCGGGGCGTCGATGTTCATCAGGGCGTAGTGCGCCTTGCGGTTCTTCTTGATGCGGTAGGCGAGGGGCTTCACGCCCCAGTTCTCGACCTTGGAAATCGAGCCGCCGTTCTGCTCGATGACGCCCTTGAACTGCTCGACGAGCGCATCGACCTGCTGGCTCGACACGTCCTGTCGAGCCATGAACACATGTTCGTAGAGTGGCATGGATTGCCGCCTTTCCTCGTTCACGTGCACGGCCGGCGCGGAGCCTCGTCGAAGCCTCTTTTGGGAAAGGCGTCGAGTTGCGTCGTCTTCGCGAGCGGAGACACGGGACGATGGGTGATCGCGCCACCCGCCGCCGCGCCGCCGGAACAAGTCCGATCGGCACAGCCGTCCGTTCAGCCCCCGGCCGGAGCCAGTGCATCGAGCGTGCTTTTAGCGGGACTGGCGGCAGATGCAAGCGCGCCGCCGGATCGCGGGCCCCGCCGATTGCCGCAGAGGCGGCCCGGCGGCCTCTCGGACTTGACTTCGCCGGACCGAGACGCCTTTGTCGCGCCGCCGCCCGCACCCCGGCAAGGGGGAGCGAGCGGACAGACCGAAGAGCGACCAGGGCCAGACACCCTCATCATGACCACTGCTTTCACGTTTCCAGGCCAGGGAAGCCAGAGCGTCGGCATGGGCCGGGCCATCGCCGATGCGTTCCCGGCGGCGCGCCGGGTCTTCGAGGAAGTCGACGAAGCCCTGGGCGAATCCCTCTCGACGACCATCTTCGACGGGCCCGAGGACGCGCTCACCCTCACCGCCAACGCGCAGCCGGCGCTGATGGCGACGTCGATCGCCACCCTGCGGGCGCTGGAATCGACGGGGGGCGACGTCGCCTCGGCGGCCCGCTTCGTCGCCGGTCACTCGCTCGGCGAATATTCGGCGCTGGTCGCCGCCGGCAGCCTGACGATCGCCGACGCCGCCCGCCTGCTGCGCGCCCGCGGCCGGGCGATGCAGAGCGCCGTGGCGGCGGGCGAGGGCGCCATGGCGGCGCTGCTCGGGGTCGACATGGAGGTCGCCGCCGCCGTGGCCGCCGAGGCGGCCGAGGGCGAGGTCTGCGACGTCGCCAATGACAATGCGCCCGGCCAGGTCGTGCTGTCGGGTTCGAAGGCGGCGGTGGAGCGAGCCGTCGCCATCGCCAAGACGCGGGGCGCCAAGCGGGCGATCCTGCTGGCCGTCAGCGCCCCCTTCCACTGCTCACTGATGGCACCCGCCGCCGCGGCGATGGCCGAGGCGCTGGCCTCGGCGACGGTGCGGGCGCCGGTGGTGCCGCTCTACGCCAATGTGACGGCCGCGCCGGTTCGTGACCCCGACGAGATCCGGCGGCTGCTGGTCGAGCAGGTGACGGGCACGGTACGATGGCGCGAGAGCGTCGCGGCGCTTGCCGCCGACGGCGTCGACTGCTTCGTCGAGATCGGCGCCGGATCCGTGCTGACCGGGCTCGCGAAGCGGATCGTCAAGGATGCGCGTGCGTTCGCCGTCGGCACGCCCGCCGACGTCGCGGCGTTCGGCGAACGTCTCGCCGGCTGACGGAGTGGCTGCAATGTTCGATCTGACGGGTCGCCGTGCCCTCGTCACCGGCGCGAGTGGCGGCATCGGCGAGGCGATCGCCGCCGGGCTTCACGCCCGTGGCGCGGTCGTCGCCGTCTCCGGTACCCGGCGCGAGAAGCTCGAGGCTCTCGCGGAGCGTCTCGGCGAGCGCGTGCACGTGCTCACCGCCAATCTCTCCGACCGCGCCGAGGTGGCGGCCCTGTTTCCGGCCGCGGACGCCGCGATGGGACAGGTCGACATCCTCGTCAACAACGCCGGCATCACGCGCGACAACCTGTTCATGCGGATGAAGGACGAGGAGTGGGACAGCGTGCTGGAGGTGAACCTCACCGCCGGCTTCCATCTGGCACGGGCGGCCCTGCGCGGGATGATGCGCCGGCGCCACGGGCGCATCATCGCCATCACCTCCGTCGTCGGCGTGACCGGCAACGCCGGGCAGGGCAACTATGCGGCGGCGAAGGCCGGCATGATCGGCATGACGAAGGCGCTCGCCAAAGAAGTCGCCAGCCGCAACATCACCGTCAATACCGTGGCCCCGGGCTTCATCGCCACCGCCATGACCGACGTGCTGGATGAGAAGCAGCGCGAATCGATCCTCGCCGCGGTGCCCGCCGGGCGGCTCGGCACCCCCGACGACGTTGCTGCGGCGTGTGTCTACCTCGCCAGCGACGAGGCGGCCTACGTCACCGGCCAGACCCTCCACGTCAACGGTGGCATGGCCATGGTCTGAACGGAGTTTTCCGTGCGGAAACCGACCCTTGCAGGGTCTGGAGGTGCGCTGGCAATGGCTGGGAAAGTATGTTACCTACCCCCGGCCGAGCGCGGCTTCCGATCCCGGAAAGCCCGATGCTGGCCTGTCGCCATGCGTGGGTGATCCGACGGAGAACTTGGGTCTCCCTAATCTTCCCACGTGAACGAGCGAGATCCGGCTCCTACGGACTCCTGTGTGAACAGAACGAAACCAATCGAGGACTGAGCATGAGCGACATCGCTGAGCGGGTGAAGAAGATCGTGATCGAGCACCTCGGCGTCGACGCCGAGAAGGTGACTGAGAATGCGAGCTTCATCGACGATCTCGGAGCGGACAGCCTGGATACCGTCGAGCTCGTGATGGCTTTCGAGGAGGAGTTCGGCGTGGAGATCCCCGACGACGCCGCCGAGACCATTCTCACCGTCGGCGACGCGGTGAAGTTTCTCGAGAAGAACGCCAACTGATACGGCGCCTGAGCGCGGGCGGGCGACCCCTGTGTCGCCGGCACGGCTCCTTCCTCTGATGTGAACGGCGTCCTGATCGATGCGACGAGTGGTCATAACCGGTCTCGGAATGATCACGCCGCTTGGCTGCGGCGTGGATGCGACGTGGTCGCGTCTCATTGCCGGTGAAAGCGGTGCCTCGCGCATCGAGCAGTTCGACGTGTCGGATCTGCCGTGCCAGGTGGCGTGCCAGATCCCCCGTGGAGACGGCACCAACGGCACCTACCGTCCCGACGACTGGATGGAGCCGAAGGAGCAGCGCAAGGTCGACGAGTTCATCGTCTACGCCGTCGCTGCCGCCCAGCAGGCGCTGGAAGATGCCGACTGGAAGCCGACGCGCTACGAGGACCAGATCCGCACCGGTGTGCTGGTCGGGTCCGGCATCGGTGGCCTGATCGGCATCGAGGAGGCCTCCATCACGCTGCGCGACCGTGGGCCGCGCCGCATCTCGCCGTTCTTCATCCCCGGCCGGCTGATCAACCTCGCCTCCGGCTACGTGTCGATCCGGCACGGGCTGAAGGGGCCGAATCACGCCGTCGTCACGGCGTGCTCGACGGGCGCGCACGCCATCGGCGACGCGGCCCGGCTGATCGCTCTCGACGACGCCGACGTGATGGTGGCCGGTGGCACCGAATCGCCGATCGGGCGCCTCGCCATCGCCGGCTTCAGCGCGGCGCGGGCCCTGTCTACGTCCTTCAACGACCGCCCGACGGAGGCCTCGCGCCCCTACGACCGCGACCGTGACGGCTTCGTGATGGGCGAGGGCGCCGGCGTCGTCGTGCTGGAGGCGCTCGACCATGCGCTGGCGCGCGGCGCCCGCATCTATGCCGAGGTCATCGGCTACGGCATGTCAGGCGACTCCTATCACATCACCGCCCCGTCCGAGGACGGCGACGGCGCCTACCGCTGCATGTCGGCGGCGCTGAAGCGGGCGGGGATCTCTCCCTTCGACCTCGACTACATCAACGCGCACGGCACCTCGACGATGGCCGATTCGATCGAGCTCGCCGCTGTCGAGCGTGTCGTCGGCGAAGCCGGCAAGACGCTCGCGATGTCATCGACGAAGTCGGCGATCGGCCACCTTCTCGGCGCGGCCGGGTCGGTCGAGGCGATCTTCTCGGTGCTCGCCATCCGGGACCAGATCGTCCCGCCGACGATCAACCTCGACAACCCGTCGGTCGAGACCGCCATCGATCTCGTTCCGCACCACGCCAAGAAGCGGACGGTGCGGACGGTCCTGTCCAACTCGTTCGGATTCGGCGGGACCAACGCCTCCCTGGTGTTTCGTCAGTTCGAGAACTGATACGGCCGGGCGGGCGCGTCGTGCCCGTGTGCCATATTGACGTCGATCTGCGACGTCACGAGTGCGGGGTGCCCGACACGCGGCCCCGGTCGCTCGCGGCCACGCAGAGGCGGGGCATCGTCACAGGCCGGCAGCCGGAGGAAACGTCGCCGTCATGAGTGAGGACGACTACACGACGCCGAACGCGCGGGGGCCGCGCCCGCCGCGCCCGACGCCGCGCAGTCCGCGCGAGGCGATCCATCCCGAGCAGGCACCGCCGCCGCCAACGCGCTCCCGCGCCGCGCGCAACCCGCTCGTGATCGTCATGAACTTCGTTCTGACGATGGCCGTCTTCGCGGTGCTCGGCGTCGGCGCCCTCGTCTACTGGGGCAGCGTCCAGTACACGGAGCCGGGTCCGCTCGGCGAGGACCGCGCCGTCATCATCCCGCCCGGCTCCGGCCTGAATGCGATCGCCGACACGCTGGCCTCGCACGACGTGATCAGCGACCCGTGGATCTTCCTCGGCGTTTCCAAGCTCTACGGCACCGAGAACCAGTTCAAGGCGGGCGAGTACCTCTTCCGTGCCCACATGAGCATGAGCGAGGTGATGGAGACGATCATCGCCGGGCGCTCGGTGCAGCACTCCATCACCGTTCCGGAGGGCCTGACGAGCGCTCAGATCGTCGAGAGGCTCAACCAGGACCCGATCCTCGTCGGCTCCATCGCGACGATCCCGCCCGAGGGCGCGCTGCTGCCGGAGACCTACAAGTTCACCCGCGGCACGACGCGCCAGCAGATGCTCGAGCGCATGCAGCGGTCGCAGGAGCAGGCGCTCGAGGACATCTGGGCGCGCCGCAATCCGGGTATCCCGATCGATTCACCGGAAGACCTCGTGGTCCTCGCCTCGATCGTCGAGAAGGAAACGGGCCGGGCGGACGAGCGCACCCGCGTCGCCGGCGTCTTCATCAACCGGCTGAACAAGCGGATGCGGCTGCAGTCCGACCCGACCATCCTCTACGGCATCTATGGCGGCACCGCCTGGCTCAGGCCGCGGACGATCCTGCGGTCGGACATGCAGCGGTCGAACCCGTACAACACCTACCAGATCGACGGTCTGCCGCCCGGGCCGATCGCCAATCCTGGCCGCGAGTCGCTCGAGGCGGTGGCCAACCCGTCGCGCACCGAGGACCTCTATTTCGTCGCCGACGGCACCGGGGGCCACGTGTTTGCGGTGACGCTCGACGAGCACAACCGCAACGTCGCCCGCTGGCGCGAGATCGAGCAGCAGCGGCGCGCCGCGCAGCCCGGTGATGCCGCGCCGGCCACGACCGCCCCGGCCAACTGATGCGCCGGCCGGGCCCGCGGGCGGACCATCCTTCAGCGCCCGCCGCACCGCTCCCCGGAGGGCGCGCGCGATGACCGTCTCCAGCATGACCGGCTTCGCGCGCGCCTCCGGTGCATCGGCGAGCGGGCAGTGGGCGTGGGAGCTACGCTCCGTCAACGGTCGCGGGCTGGAGCAGCGCCTGCGCCTGCCGCCCGGCTTCGACGATGTCGAGGTGGAAGCCCGAGGTCGCGTCGCCAAGGCCTTCGCTCGCGGCAACATCGGTGGAACGCTCACCGTCGAGACGGTTTCCGCAGGCGGCTTTCGCCTCAACGACGCCGCGCTGGCGGCGGTGATCGACGCGGCCGAGCGCGTTCGCGAGCGACTGCCGTCCGCGACCATCTCCGCCGACGGACTGCTGGCGCTGCGGGGCGTGCTCGAGCCAATCGACGCGACGCGCAGCGAGGCGGACGACCGCGCGCTCCGCCAGGCCGTGCTCGCCGGTCTCGACCAGGCCCTCGCGGCTCTCGTGGCCGCCCGCCAGGCGGAAGGCAAGGCGGTCGCGGCGGTCATCGGCGCGCAACTGGCGCGCCTTTCGGAGCTGACGGCCGCCGCCGCGGCGACCGAGGGGCGGCGGCCCGAGGCGATCCGGGCGCGCCTCGCGGAACAACTCCGCCGCATCCTCGATGCCACGCCGCCGCTCGATCCGGAGCGCCTGCATCAGGAGGCCGCGCTGATCGCCTCCCGCGCCGATGTGCAGGAAGAGATCGATCGTCTCGTCGCCCACGTCGGTCAGGCCCACGCCCTCCTCGCCGAGGGCGGACCCGTCGGCCGGCGCCTCGACTTCCTCGCCCAGGAGTTCGGCCGCGAGGCCAACACGCTGTGCTCGAAGTCGAACGATCCGGAGCTGACGCGCCTCGGCCTGGAGCTGAAGGCGACGATCGAGCAGTTCCGCGAGCAGGTTCAGAACCTCGAATGACGGACGGCCATCCGGCGGCCCGTCTGCCCCTCTGGAGGAAGCGTTGACCGTCCCCGCGCCCTCGATCGCCCGCCGCGGCATGATGCTGGTGCTGTCGTCGCCCTCCGGCGCCGGCAAGTCGACGCTCGCGCGCAACCTGCTGCGCGACCGCGAGGAGGACGGCCGCCTGACGCTGTCGGTGTCGGTGACGACGCGGGCCCGCCGCGGCAGCGAGATCGACGGCGTCGACTACCGCTTCCTCACCGCCCGCCAGTTCGAGCAGATGCGCGATCGTGGCGAGCTGCTCGAGTGGGCGCAGGTTCACGGCAATTTCTACGGCACGCCGAAGGATACGGTCGACCAGGCGCTGGAGAGCGGCCTCGACGTGCTGTTCGACATCGACTGGCAGGGCGCGCGCCAGATCCGCGAGGCCGCGCCCCAGGACGTTGTTTCGATCTTCGTGCTGCCGCCCTCGGCGACGGAGCTTCGGCAGCGGCTGGAACGCCGGGCGGAGGATGCGCCCGAGGTCATCGCCAACCGCCTGGCCAACGCCAGCACCGAGCTCGAGCGCTGGGGCGAGTACGACTACGTGATCGTCAACGACGATCTTCAGCGCGCCTATGGCGGCCTGAAGTCGATCGTCAGCGCCGAGCGCCTGCGCCGGGAGCGCCTCTCCGGCCTCGCCGACTTCATCGCAACGCTGCAGGCGGGGCTGTAGGCCTTCTCGCGAAAAGAACAGTGTTTCGCTGTCAGCAGGCGATTGCGGTGACGAAGCCTTGCCGCGCGTAGTCGAGGATGAGTCGGTCGCGCGTAACGATCGTCAGGCCCGTTTCGCGCGCTGTCGCGATGATCATGCGATCGGCGGGATCGCGGGGCGGCGAGCCCGGCAGGAAGGAAGACGCGATCAGCGCGTCGATCGACAAATCCTCCACCCGGATGCCGTCAATGGATAGCAGGCGCCGGAACCAGGCCGCCGGGGTCAGGGCCAGCGTCAGCCGTCCGCGCGAAGCCAACAATCCGACCTCCCAGGCGGAGATGGGTGAAATGCAGACCGGGATGCCGCTGGCGTAACTCTCGTTCAGCGCCTGTGTCGCCTCGCGGGACAAGGCGTCGCCGCCCACCATCCAGATTGCCGCGCACGTATCCAGCAGCAGGGCCGGGCCGCTCACGAACGAGCCCAGTCCGGATCCGCAGGCTGGGTGAGGTCGAGACCCGGCTCGATCCTGGCGAGGCCTCTCATCGCGCCGAATGCCGGATGAGGTCCGCGGTTCGTGGCTGGCGTCTCGGCCTTCTCCGCTTCCCCGGTGCCGGCCAGCGCGGCTGCGGGTTGCGGGGAGGCATCCCTAAGCTTCCGGAACACCAGGCGGCCGCGCACGACATCGACGTCAGCGGTTTCAAAGCCGGCAGCCAGCCACGCCTTCGTCATGACGTTGTTGCTGGGGTTGTTGCTCCACCATGCACGGTGAGAGCGGGACGAGGCCGGCAGCGGAAATCCCAGCAGCCGTTCGATCTCCTCGAAGCTCATTGGCAACTGGCTCGTGGTGGAACGGGCTAAGAAATGGGTCAGCGGCTCGTATTTTCCCATGATCGCCTCCGCAGGCAGCCGAGTGCGGCGAGCTTGGCGTCGGAAAAAACCAGTCGTCAAGGAGTGTGTGTGTAGTTATTGAGGCGATCGAGCCCGCGCGCCAGGGCGACGAATCCCGCCACGTCGATCTCCTCGGCCCGCGCGGTCGGCTCCAGTCCCGCATCGGCGATGAGTGCGGTCGTGTCGACGCCGAGGCTCTTCAGGCTCTGGCGCAGCATCTTGCGGCGCTGGCCGAAGCCGGCGGCGGTGACGCGCGACAGCGCCGCGCCGCGGCAGGGCAGGGGTGTCGCGATCGGCTCGAGGTGAACGACGGACGACGTGACGCTCGGCGGCGGCGTGAAGGCGCGCGGCGAGATGTCGAAGAGGATGCGCGCCCGGCAGCGCCACCCCGCTAGCACCGCGAGCCGCCCGTAGGCCGGGTCACCCACCGTTGCGACGATCCGCTCCGCCACCTCGCGCTGGAACATCAGCGTCAGCGAGCGCCACCACGGCGGCCATGGCTCCGTCTCGATCCAGCGGACGAGCAGCGCCGTGCCGATGTTGTAGGGAAGGTTGGCGACGACGCGGGCCGGCCCGTCGACGAGGGCTGCGTCGTTCACCGTCAGGGCATCGGCCTCGACGACATCGAGGCGGCCCGGATAGTGCGCGGCGATCTCCGCCAGGGCGCCGAGGCAGCGCTGGTCGCGCTCGATCGCCACCACGCGCTTCGCACCGGCGGCGAGCAGCGCCCGCGTCAGGCCGCCCGGACCCGGGCCCACCTCGACGACCGTGACGTCGTCGAGGGAGCCCGCCGAGCGGGCGATGCGTGTCGTGAGATTGAGGTCGAGAAGGAAGTTCTGTCCGAGCGACTTGCGCGCCGACAGGTCGTGCGCCCGGATGACGTCGCGCAGCGGCGGAAGCTCGTCGATCGCCATCCGCACCGCCCCACCCGTCACCGCATCGGCCGCACGCGGATGCGTGCGGCGTCGACCGGCGTCACTTGTACTCGATCACCGCGTTGCGCTTCAGGTCGCGCAGATAGCGGCGCGACATCAAGGTGCCCTGCTCGTCGAGCAGTTCGCCCTCCATCTCCGCCCGCGCGGCGGCGTCGCTCTGCAACACGCGCCTGCCGCACAGGGCGACCAGCTCGATGCCGTTCTCCGTGCGCTGCGGCGGCGTCAGCCGGCCGACCGCGAGCTCATCGAGCATCTTGACGTTCTCGTCCGACAGGTCCGACTGCATGCGCCGGCCGAGTGGCTTGATCACCACCCCGGCGAGACCCTTGGCGAAGGGCAGGCCCTCGGCGCAGGACGTGAACCGCCCGCGCAACTGCTCGGCCTCCTTCTGCCGCTGCGCCGCCACGCCGTCGCCGGCCTTCGCCGGCACGACGAAGATGATCTGGGAGAGCTCGTACTCCGACGTCGTGGCCTTCTCCTGATCCTTGCCGGGCTCGGCCTTGCTCTGCAGCGCGGCGATGACGTCCTGCTCGGAGACCGCGACCGTGGCACGGAACTTCTCGCGCACCACCTTTCCCCACGCGAGCTGCGCCCGCAGGCGGTCCTTGAAGGTTTTGGCGTCGACGCCGCCCGACTTCAGGCCCTTCGTCAGCTGGTCGGGCGACATCTTCAGGCGCGAGGCGATGCCGGCGTAGGCGTCGTTCACCTCGCCCTCGCTGACCGTGATGCCGCGCTTGCGCGCCTCGGCGATCTGCAGCTTCTCGTCGATGAGCTCGTCGGTCGCCATCTTCGTCGCGTTGGCGACGCGCTGCGTCATCTGGATGAACTTCGCCCGCTGGGCGATCTCATAGCTGGTGATCGGCTGATCGCCGACGATGACTTTGATGGACGTCTGCGCGTGCGCGATGCCGGACATCATGCCGAGGCACAGACCGATGGCGAGCATTGTTCTGGCGAGTTTCATGCCGTCTCTCGGGCCCCTTGCGCCGAATGCTCCGGACGCTTCCATCTGCTTCGCCTGCCGCGGTGATATGGCGAAAGGATGACCCCGGCCGTCTTGCGGTCAATCGCCGGGCGTGATGCCGCTCGACAGGTCGAGATCGCCGATGGTCCGGAAGCCGAACCGCAGGAACACCGTGCGGTCGACGGCGAGCCCGGTGGCGCCGGAGCGATCCTCGGCATAGGCGAGCGACAGCGAGAAGCTGTCGTCGTCGAAGGCGAAGCCGTAGCCGTTGGCGACGACGTTGTCCTCCTCGAGATCGTACCGCACCGTCCCGAAGACGCGCCAGTCGCGCAGCACCCGCAGGCTCGCCGAGCTCTGCACTTCCTGGCGGTCGTCGCGGATACCGAGACCCGGTTGGCGGCCGAGATAGGCGTAGACGATCTGCGCGGTCACCGGCCCGGTGACGCCGGTGGCGGCGACCTCCGCCCGCTTCAAAGCGAAGTCGTTGTTGTCGAAGCGCGCCCGCGTGCCGATGCGCAGGCCCGCCTGCGAATCGGCCGACAGCCGGGCGACATAGTCGGAGGCGTCGGTCTGCAGGCCGGAGGACGCGGTCGAGTTCAGGATGTCGGCGGTGGCGAACGAGTTGCGGCCGGCGAGCTGGAAGGACTTGCCGAACAGCGCCGAGATCGAGCCGCCGGAGTTCGCCTGCAGCGTGTAGACGAGGCCGACGTTGGCCCGCGTGCCACCCTCGACGCGGTCGAAGCCGGTGAACTTGTCCCACTCGAACAGCGAGGTGTCGTCGAAGACGATGCTCTGGGCGTCCTCGTTGGGCAGCTTGCCGATGGAGGTCTCGTCCGGGCGGGCGATCACCTGTGCGACCGGCTCGATCACCTGGGAGCCCCAGGTGTCGGCGAACATCCAGGGATAGCGATACTCGATGCCGACCATCGGCATCGCCCGGCCGACGAAGTCCTGGTCGCGCAGCGGCTTCACGGCGTTGTCTGCCGAAGCGATGAAGAAGCCGTCGCCGCGCAGGCCGGCGAACGGGGTGATCACCTGGCCGATCGGATCGATGAACTGCCGGCGCCAGGTGACGTCGGCGGTGGCGCGCGTGAACGTGCCTTCGACGCCGCGGAAGCGCGTGACGTTGCCGGGCGCCAGGAAGGCGTCCGTCGTCGTGCGCGACAACGACGTCAGGTTCGTCGTCCAGGCGAACTCGCCCCCGGCCACGGGGTTCTCGGCGATGCCGCGATAGTCCAGCACCGGGAGGACGATCGGCTGCTTCTCCTGTTGCTCCAGGCCCGGAGCGGAGAAGGGCGGCGGCGGCGCGTAGCCCGGCTCCACGAGCAGCGTGTTCTGCTGGTAGACGCGGAAGGCATAGCCGCGCAGGTCGAAATAGTTGCGGTCGCCGAGGCCGTTCAGGAACACCGTCGAGGCGGCGTCATCCTGCCCGCTGCCCTGCCGCTTGTAGTCCTTCACGAACGTCGGGTCGGTGGTCCAGGTCAGGTCCCAGCCCCAGCTCCACTGCGGGTTGAGCCAGAACTTGCCCTCGGTCTCGACGGAGCCGCGGAAGTCACGATCGCCGTCGGTGTTGCGGAAGGCCCCCGGATCGGCCTGATAGATGCCGGTGCCGCGCACCATGTAGCTGCCGGTGACGAAGCGCTGCCGCCACTCGCCCGAGAGCAGCGCGCCCTGGCGCGACAGCGGCGTCATCACCGCGGTGAAGTCGTAGTTCGGCGCCAGTGCCCAGAAGTAGGGGATCGCCACCCCGAGGCCGAGCTGCTCGGAATAGATCGTCGACGGCGCCAGGAAGCCGGACTTGCGCCGCACGGTCGGATCGGGGTGCGACATCCACGGCAGCCAGGCGACCGGCACGCCGAGGAACTCCAGGTACGGGTCCTCGTAATAGACGGTCTGCTCGTCCTTCTTGTGGATGATGCGGCGCGCCTTGATCTGCCAGAGCGGCTTCTTGGTCGGGTCGACCAGGCACGACGCGCACGCCGTGTAGACGCCCTTCTCGAAGATGATCGTGTCGCCGTTGGTGCGCGTGGCGCTCTCGGCGGCGAAGCGGGTCCGCTCGATCGTGTCGACGCGCAGCGACGTGACGAAGCCGTTCTTGAAGTCGTCGGTGAGATCCATCGCCGCGGCGGTGACGATGGCGCCGTCCGGCTCGGTGAGCTGCACCCCGTCTTCCGCCCGCAGGCGGTTGGTCTTCCGGTCGAGGGTGACGCGGCCGGAAATCAGCGTGTAGCCCTGATAGTAGATCTCGACGTTGCCGACCGCCGACACCGTGTCCTTCTCGGTGTCATAGACGAGCTCGTCCGCCTGCAGCAGCATCCGCGCGTTGGGGTCGTTCTCGAAGCCGAGCGCGCCGGACGCGTCCCGCATGGCCGCAGAATCGGCGGCCGTCGGCTTCTTCGTCTTTTCGACGGTGGTGGTGGCGGGCTCGGGGGTCTGGGCGGCGAGCTCGACCACGCCGCCGAGCGTCAGGCACAGCACGGCCGTTGCGGCAACGGCGCTCTTGGCGACCGTGCTGCCAGACTGGTGGCGACCAAGCGACCCTGCGGCCCGGGGCCGACTCATCCGTCCTCCAGATTGAGCAGGATAGTCGCACCGAGGAGCGCCGCGACGACCCCGGGAGACCAAGCTGAAATCGTTGGGGGAACGAGGCCGACTCCCCCGAGATCGCGCGCGACCTCCGTCGCGACATAAAGCACGAAGCCGGCGGCCACGCCACTTGCCACGAGGCGACCGGTTCCGCCGAAGCGGGCCCCGCGCAGCGACACGGTCGCGGCGATCAGCACCATCGCGCCGAGCAGCAGCGGCAGGGCGATCAGCGACTGGAACTGCAGGCGGTAGGGGTAGACCGAAAGCCCGGCGCGCGCGGCCCGGTCGATCAGCGTCGGCAGCCGCCAGAAAGAGACGGCGTCGGCCTGGCCGAGCGTCTCGAGGATCTCGGCCGGCTGCAGGTCCGTCGGCACGAGGAAGCTCTCGTGCTGGTGGGGCTCGGCGTCGATGGCGTAGACGGTGGCGTTGGCGAGACGCCAGTGGTCCGGCTCGAGCCGCGCCGATTCGGCCTCGATGCGCTCCGCAAAGCCGCCGGCCTGGTCGAACGAGAAGACGGTGACGCCATAGAGCTCGACGCCCTCGTCGCGAATCTGGCGGGCGTGGATGATCGTGTCGCCGTCGACGCCGCGCTGGCGCAGCCACAGGTCCTTCGCCGTCTGCGTGACCAGCACCTGCTCGCGGCCGAGCAGCACGACGCCGAGCTCGTCGGACTTCTGGCGCAGCCAGGCCCCGGCCGGATTGAGCACCGTCGTCACGGCGATGCCGAGCACGATGGCGACGGCGACGGGAGGCACCAGGAACTCCCATACCGAGACGCCGGCCGAGCGGATCACCACCAGCTCCGACCGCCGGGCCAGCCCGACGAAGGCTCCGATCGAGCCGAACAGGGCGGCGAACGGCCACAGCCGCTCCGACAGGGAGGGTGTGCGCAGCAGCGACATCACGAGCGCCCGCCCGACCGAAAAGCCGTCGCGCTCGCCGGCGCGCCGCACGAGCTCGAAGAAGTCGACGACGAAGATGAGCAGGGCGCCGACCACCAGCACGCCGAGGATCCAGCGGGCGAAGCGGCCGGCGAGATAGCTCGAGAGGGTGCGACCGACCACCGTCAGGCCCCCTTCGCCAGTCGCGGCAGGCGCCGGGCCACGGCATCGACCGCGTCGCCCACCGCATCGACGATCCGGGCCAGCGGGCCGGGGAGGGCGACCCGGCGGTCCGACAGCAGGATCGACAGGCAGGCCGCGATCGCCGCCAGCGGCACCCCGTAGACACCGATCGCCGCCACCGGGAAACGGACGGCGAGGGTGCCGGCGGCGAAGCCCAGGAGGCGCACGGCGACGACGGCCGTGATCGCCCCGAGGATCGCCATCGAGCGTCCCTGCCGGGAGGTCCGCGGCTCGCCGAGGAACAGGAACACCAGCAAGGCGAAGGCGACGGGATAGAGCGGCTGCGACAGGCGATCGTGCAGCTCGGCGCGGAAACGTCCGCGGTTCTGCTGCACGTAGGCGTCAGCCGCGTCGAGGGAGAGGAGCTCGAAGATGGTGCGCTCGCTCGGCCGGTAGACCGGCGCGCTCTCCTCCGGCATCAGGTTCGACAGGTCGAAGGCGTAGGCGTCGAAGCGGACGATCGACAGGCTGCCGTCCTTGCGGATGCGCCGCTGGATGGTGCCGTTCGACATGACGAGCAGCGTCCGGTCGAGCGCCTCGACGATGTGGCCGCCGTTCGCCAGGTAGGTCATCGACCGGTCCGGGTCGCGCTCGTCGTCGAGGACGATGCCGCTGATGCCGCCGTCGGCGCCGCGGTCGCGAATGTGGAAGGTCAGGCCGTCGTCGATCTCGATGAAGCGGCCGGGCCGGATGATCGAGGCGACGAGGTCGATTCGCACCTGCGTCAACGCTTCGCGCACCTGCTTGAGGCCGGCCGGTGCCGCCCAGAAGGTGAGGAAGGCGGCGAGCACGCCGACCGCGACGCCGATGGCGAGAATCGGCTTCAGCGTCCGCCAGCGCGAGGCGCCGGAGGCCTGCATGACGACGAGCTCGCTGTCGGCGTTGAGCGTCGCCAGCGTCACGATTGCCGCGATCACCACGGCGAACGGCGCGATCAGCAGGACCAGAAACGGCAGCGCGAGCCCGGTGATGGCGAGGAATGCGCCGATCGCCTGGCCCTTCGCCGTCACGAGGTCCAATTGGCGGAGCGCCTGGGTGACCCAGACGACGCCGGTCAAAACCGTCAGCGTCGCCAGGAAGGCCACCAGGGCGCGCCGGAAGATGTAGCGCTCGATCAGTCCCATCAGACCATCCTTGGGCGGAAGAGAGATACTCCCTCGCATCGGGGCGTGGCAACGCGCACGGGGGGTATGGAGGGCGTCGGGGAGTCGATCGGCGGCTCGGCGTGGCGCGGATGTCGCGTCTTGGTTAAGGGACGGTATCCGGCGCGCCCCTTGCGGCCTTGCTGTGGCGGGGCCGGCGCGCCATCCTCTCGAACGGAACGCTCCGCGCCTGCGCGCGCCGTCGTCCATTTCCAAGGAGTTTCGATGACGTCGCTCAGTTTCGACTTCACCGCGCCGGCGACCCCGACGACCCGATCCGCAGTGCTGGTGACCGGCGCCGACGGGGCGCTCGGCACGGCGGGTGACGCGCTCGACAAGGCCGGCGCCGGCGTCATCCGCCGCGCCGTCACCGCCGCCCGCTTCAAGGGCAAGCTGTTCGGTGGCCTCGACCTCGTCACGCCCGCCGGTCTCGACCTCGATCGCCTGTCGCTGGTCGGTCTCGGCACCGCCGGCGAGCTGAAGGAGAGCGACTGGGTGCGCCTCGGCGGCGCGGTGATGGGCCGCGTGGCCGACGCCAAGTCCGATGCCGCCACCATCGTCCTCGAGCTCCCGCAGGGCGCCGTCGCCCCCGAGCAGGCCGCCGACGTGGCGCTGGGCATGATGCTGCGCTCCTACAGCTTCGACCGCTACAAGTCGAAGAAGGCCGACGACGACGAGGCGACCAAGGACATCGCGCTGACCGTCATGGTCGGCGACGACGCCCGGGCGAAGGCGGCGTGGGCGTCGCGCAAGGCGATCGCCGACGGCGTCAAGCTCGCCCGCGACCTCGTCAACGAGCCGCCGAACGTGCTCGGCCCCGTCGAGTTCGCCGAGCGCGCCGCGCAGCTCGCCGACCTCGGCATCGGCGTCGAGGTGCTCGGCGAGCCGGAGATGGCCGCCCTCGGCATGCGGGCGCTGCTGGGCGTCGCCCAGGGCTCGCCGCGGCCGCCGCGCCTCGTCGTGCTGACGTGGAACGGTGGCGACGAGGGCGCCAAGCCTGTGATGTTCGTCGGCAAGGGCGTCGTCTTCGATTCCGGCGGCATCTCCATCAAGCCGGCCGCCGGCATGGAGGACATGAAGGGCGACATGGCCGGGGCCGCCGCCGTCGTCGGCGTCATGGCCGCGCTCGCCGGCCGCAAGGCGAAGGTCAACGCCGTCGGCATCCTCGGCATCGTCGAGAACATGCCGGACGGCAACGCCCAGCGTCCGGGTGACATTGTCGCCGCCCGCAACGGCACGACGATCGAGATCATCAACACCGATGCCGAGGGCCGCCTCGTCCTCGCCGATGCGCTGCACTACGCGATCGAGCGTTTCGAGCCGCGTTTCGTCGTCGACCTGGCGACGCTGACGGGGGCGATCATCGTGGCGCTCGGCAACCACCACGCCGGGATGTTCTCCAACGACGACGCGCTCTCGGCGCAGCTTTCGGCCGCCGGCCAGGCGACCGGTGAGCTCGTCTGGCGCATGCCGCTCGGCCCGGACTACGACAAGCTGATCGAATCGAAGGTCGCCGACATCAAGAACACCGGTGGCCGCTACGGCGGCTCGATCACCGCCGCGCAGTTCCTGAAGCGCTTCGTCGGCGAGACGCCGTGGGCCCACCTCGACATCGCCGGCACCGCGATGGGCTCGCCGCAGACCGAGATCAACCGCTCGTGGAGCTCCGGCTTCGGCGTGCGGCTGCTCGACCGCCTGGTGGCCGACCACTACGAGGGCTGACGCCGATTGTCTGGCCGCCCGGCGGGGCTATAGTCGCGCCGGGCGGCGACGGACATTGGCGGGGACGAATTCGATGACGTTGGGGAGAATTGCGACGGTGGTCGCCTTGGCGACGCTCGCCACCCATCTGGGGGCAGAGGCGGCGTCGGCGGCCAAGGTCACGCTTTATGGTCGCGTGGCGTCGGGTGCCACGGCGATCACCGGTTCGACCGTGCAGGTGTTCTCCGCCGGCAAGACGTCGGCGACGCTGCTGGCTTCCGCCACATCGAACGCGGTCGGCAATTTCCGCCTGCAGTATGAGGCGCCCAGCGCACCGGCCGTCGTCTACGTCGTCGCGGACGGTGGTTCGGCCGGCGGGGGCGCGAACAACGGCGCCATCCGGCTCGCGAGCGTCGTCGCCGGGCCGCCGCGCTTCCTCGAGGTCAACGAGCTCTCCACCGTCGCGACCGCCTACGTGTTCGCGCAGTTCCTCGACAGCAAGAAGCTGTTCGGGCCGGCTCCCGGCCTGCCGAACGCCGGGGCGATGTTCTTCAACCTCGTCACCTCCGAGGGGAGGCCGGGCGCCGCCATCGCCCTGCCGCCGAACGGCGCGAAGACCGAGGCGCTCGCCACGCTGAACTCGCTCGCGGACATCCTCTCCGGCTGCGTCCGCGACGCCGCCGACTGCGACGCCCTCTTCGCGGCCGCGCAGCAGCCGGGGGCGGACGCGCCGACGGACACGCTGGCGGCGGCGCAGGCGATCGCGCTGTCGCCCGGCGCCGACGCGGCCGGGGTGTTCGCGCTCCTGCCCGCCAAGAAGCCCTACCGGCCCTTCCTGACGCAGGCGCCGGTCGCCTGGACGATCGCGCTCAAGTTCACCGCCGGCGGCTTCGACGGGCCGGGCGCGATGGCCTTCGACAAGGACGCCAACGTCTGGGTGACGAACAACTTCATGCCGCCCGACACCACGGCGGGCAAGCAACTGACCGTCCTCGACCCCATCGGCCGGCCGATGCTCGGCAGCCCGATCGTCGGCGGCGGCGTCGATGGTTCCGGCTGGGGCATCGCGGTGGCGGCCGACAGCAAGGTCTGGGTCGGAAACTACGCCGGCGGCTCGATGTCGCTGTTCAACCGCATCGGTAAGCCGCTGTCGAACAAAGCCTTCGCCACCGACAAGCTCGACGGCACCCAGGGCGTCACCGTCGACTTCGACGGCAACGTCTGGGCATCGAGCAACAAGGAAGACCACGTCGTGCGCTTCAAGGGCGGCGACCGCACCAAGACGAAGGTGGTGAGCGCCGGCGGCATCGAGAAGCCGTTCGCCATCGTCGTCGATCTCGACGGCAACCTGTGGATCGCCAACGCCGGCAAGCAGGGCAGTGTCTCCAAGATCAGCCCGAACGGGACGGCGCTCGGAGCCTCGCCCTTCAAGTTCGGCAACAAGTCCTCGCCGAAGGGCATCGCCGTCGACCGGGCGGGCAACGTCTGGGTGGCCGACTTCCTGCGCGACGGCGTCTGGGTGCTCGACAACAACGGCAATCTGATCTTCGACAAGCCGATTTCGGTGTCGAGCCTCGACGGCGCCTGGGGCCTCGCCCTCGACGGCAACGAGAACGTCTGGGTCGCGAGCTTCCTGTTGAAGCGGCTGAACCTCATCTGCGGCCGCAACACCGAGACGTGCCCGCCCGGGTCCGAGATGGGTGACATCATCTCGCCGAAGGGCGGTTTCCGCAGCGAGGCGTTCCAGCATCTGACCGGCGTCTCGGTCGATCCGTCGGGTAACCTCTGGGTCGCCAACAACTGGAAGACGCTCGATCCGATCGCCGGCGGCGACGGCCTTGTCGCCCTCATCGGGGCCGCGGCGCCGGTGAAGACGCCGCTGCTCGGCCCGCCGCAGAAGCCCTGAGGACAAAACCGGGAGCCGCCGTGACCGAGGTGTTCTTCTACCATCTCGACCGGCAGCCGCTGGAGCGGGCGCTGCCGGCCCTGCTCGAGAAGTGTCTCGAGCGGGGCTGGCGCGCCGTCGTGCAGGCCGGCTCGGTGGAGCGGCGCGACGCGCTCGATTCGCATCTGTGGACCTACGCCGACGACGCCTTCCTGCCGCACGGCACCGCCCGCGACGGCCCCGGCGACCTGCAGCCGGTGTTCCTGACGGACGGCCAGGACACGCCGAACGGCGCCACCGTCCGCTTCCTCGTCGATCGCGCCGAGCCCGGCGACTTCGCCCCCTTCCAGCGCGTCGTCTATCTGTTCGACGGGGAGGACGAGGAGGCGCGGGCGGAGGCGCGGCTGCGCTGGAAGCAGGCGAAGGCCGCCGGCCACGACGTCACCTACTGGAAGCAGTCGTCGTCCGGGCGCTGGGAGAAGGCGGCGTGAGCAGCCGGCCGTCGCGGCCCGACCGCACCGCCTATCGCCGCTTCGCCACCATCCAGACGCGGTGGGAGGACAACGACGTCTACGGCCACGTCAACAACGTCGTCTACTACTCGTTCTTCGACACCGCGGTGAACCGCTACCTGATCGAGGCGGGCGCCCTCGACATCGAGGCGGGCGCCGTCATCGGCCTCGTCGTCGAGACGCAGTGCCGCTACCACGCGCCGCTCGCCTTCCCGGACATCCTCGACGTCGGCATCCGTGTCGCTCGCGTCGGCACGTCCTCGGTCCGCTACGAGGTCGCCGTGTTTCGCCAGGGCGGGGAGGAGGCGGCGGCGGCCGACGGCCATTTCGTCCACGTCTATGTGGATCGCGCCACGCGCCGCCCGGTGCCGCTGCCCGAGGCGCTTCGCGCCGCGCTGGACGCCATCCACGCCTGAGGCCTCACAGAGGCCGAACCACCAGGCGCCTGAGGCCTCACCAGAGGCCGAACCACCAGGCGGCGGACCCGAGGAAGAGCGAGAAGCCGACGACGTCGGTCACCGTCGTCAGAAAGACGCCGGAGGCGACGGCGGGGTCGATCTTGCGGGCGTTCAGCGTCAGCGGAATCAGCACGCCGAACAGGCCGGCGACGACGAGGTTGCCGACGAGGGCGGCGGCGATGACGCAGCCGAGCTCCCAGTTGAGGAACCAGGCGCCGGCGACGCCGCCGACCAGGGCCGCCAGGACGACGCCGTTGAGGAGGCCGACGAGAAGCTCGCGGCGGATGATGCGGCCGGCGTTGCGGCGGCTGATCTCGCGGGTGGCGAGCGCCCGCACGGTCACCGTCATCGCCTGCGTCCCGGCGTTGCCGCCCATCGAGGCGACGATCGGCATCAGCACGGCGAGCGCCACCATCTGCTGGATGGTGCCATCGAAGATGCCGATGACGGAGGCCGCCAGGAAGGCCGTCGCCGTGTTGATGACGAGCCAGGGCAGGCGACTGCGGGCGGTGTAGGCGACGGTGTCGGACAGCTCCTCGTCGCCGACGCCGGCCATGGCGCGGATGTCTTCCTCCGCCTCCTCCTCGATGACGTCGACGATGTCGTCGACGGTCAGCATGCCGACCAGCCGCTCGGCCTCGTCGACCACCGCCACCGACACGAGGTTGTAGCGCTTGAACAGCCGCGCCACGTCCTCCTGGTCGTCGGTGGCGCGGACGATCTGCTGCTCCTCGTGCATCACCTCGGAGATCTTCGTCGGCCGCTTCGCCTTCAGCAGCCGGTCGAGCGGCACGGTGCCGATGAGGCGGAAGGTCGGCTCGACGACGAAGATCTCGTAGAAGGTCTCCGGCAGGTCGTCGTCGACGCGCAGGAAGTCGATCGTCTGGCCGACCGTCCAGAATGGCGGCACCGCGACGAAGTCGGTCTGCATCCGTCGCCCGGCGGATTCCTCGGGGTAGTCGAGGGCACGGGCGAGGCGCAGCCGCTCCGGCACCGACATCTGCTCGAGGATCGCCTGCTTGTCGTCCTCGTCGAGGTCTTCCAGCAGGTAGACGGCGTCGTCCGAATCGAGGTCGCGCACGCCGTCCGCGACGACCCGCGGCGACAGTGCCTCGAGCAGGCGCACGCGCACCGTCTCGTCGATCTCGGTGAGCGCCGTGAAGTCGAAATCGTCGCCGAGCAGGCGGACGAGTTGCGGCTGCTCGTCCGGCGACAGCACGCCGAGGAGTTCGCCGAGGTCGGCCTCGTGCAGGTCGCCGGCGAGCTCGCGCAGGCGCTCGACGTCGGCGGCCTCGATCGCGTCCTCGACGGCGGCGACGAATCGCGGATCGAGCCCGCCATCGGCGTGGCGCACCGGCAGGTCCGTCTCGGGCTCGTCGAGGGGGGCGTCGATTTCGGACATGGGAGGCTTCCGCGGGCGCCGGTTCGCCTGCATAAAGGCTTCCGGGCCCGCGCGATACCGCCCCGCGCGCCGCCGCGCGGGTTCAGGCCAAGGGCACGCCGATGGGCGGGATCGCGTAGCGGCGGCGCAACGCCTCGAGATCGACCGGCGCCGCCGCGAAGAAGTCCCAGCCTGGCGAGAACAGGTCGACGGTGATCTTCTCCCCGCGCTGCCAGGCGTCGAAGAACGGCGCCGGGTGCAGGCCGCCGATCGCCGATTTCGCGACGTCGTTGAACTTGATGTTCAGGTGCCAGCTGAAGATCACCGGCAGCACGTGCGCGGCCATGGAATGGCGAGGGTGCATCGAGGCCGTGAAGGTCGACGTCAGGATCTCGCCGGCCGGCTTCGTGTCGTAGCCGGCGAGAACGTGGGCCGAATCGTGGGGCACGCTGAATTCGGCGTTGAGTCCATTCGGCTCGCCCGGGAAGTCGTAGCCGTTCTCCCGGAAGTGCGTGAAGAAGCGGTGGCCGAACGTCGTCTCCGGCAGATGCTCGAGTGCGAGGAACCGCGCCGCGAGCGCTGGGTCGGCACCATTGCCGCGATAGGGCAGCGCCCAGGCCCCGACGTCGTTGGTGGTGTTGCCCGTCCACGGCGTGCCGGTGACGCTTTCCATGTTCTCGCGCACCATGTGCGCCATCGCCTCCTTCAGCTGGCCGTGGGCGGCCTCGGCGAGGTCGGCGACATAGTCCTCATGGATGGCGAGGGCGGCGGCGAGGCTCACCACCGCATCGAGCTTCTGTGGATCGAGGACGCCGTCGACCAGCGCCATCACCGTGGCGAGACGCACCGCCTCGCTCGCCACCTCGGACCCGGGGGCGAGGACGGCGGCGACCTCGGCCGCCGGCGGGGACCGGAGGGTGTCGAAGTCGGGCTGCGGCGCGTCGAGCATAATGGTCGCCGCCGCGGCGACCGTGGTGCGGTCGACGTCGGCCGCCTGGCCCGCACCACGGGTCGTCGCGATCCCCTTCAGGATGCCGAGGATCGTCGTCTTCTGCTCGCTCGTCGCCGTCACTCGCACGGTCGTTCCTCCCCGGAAGCACCCTGTCGCCGCACCGATGATGCGGCGGCGAGGGCGGCCTGAAAACCGCCCGCGCCGCCCGGCGCCCGGCCATGCTTTCGACGCCGGCCGCGTCTAGGCAATGCCCTCGGTTTGTGGCCGCCTCGGGGAGCGATGATGACTGGACCGCGCCGTTTCCCTCCGGATCTCGCGATGCTCGGTCTGGTGTTCCTCGCGGGCGTCGGCTGGGCGGCGCCCGGCGGCGCCCACGCGGCCGAGCCGCAGCCAGACATGCCGGAGCTCGTGTGCGCGAAGGCGCACGACCTTTCGGCCTATCGCAGCAAGAGCCTGGCGCTGCTCGTGCCCGGTTCCGACGGCTTCCTGTTCCGCAGCCGCATCGACATGCGCGACTACGCGCCGCTGAAGAGCGGGCCGAAGAAGGAGCTCCTGAAGGTCGTCGCGGCCCTGCGCGAGCGTGGCACCGAGGTGGTGCTCGTCGTGCCGCCGCCGCGGCCCGTCGCCGACCGCTCGCGCCTGATCGAGGCGGAGGTAGCGGCCCTCGGCTACGACGTCACCGCCGCCGAAGCGGGCTACACGGCGATGCTCGACGACCTCAGATCCTCCGGCGTGCACGTCGCCGACGTGCTCGGCCGCGCCCGCGACCACCTTGGCGAGGATGAGCCGTTCTACCTGCGCCGCGACATCCACTGGTCGTCCGACGGTGCCCGCATCGCCGCCGACGCGGCCGCGGAGACCATCGCCGCGCTCCCGGCCGCCGCCGATCTGCAGCGTGCGGCCTTCACGACCGAGGTGCGCGAGACCGCGGACGCCGACGAGAAGCTCGGCGAGGCCCTGGAGAAGCTCTGCGACGAGGCGATCCCGCCCGAGCAGGAAACCTTCTACCGCACCACCGCGGCCGACGCGGAGGCCGGCCTGTTCGACGAGAGCGTTCCGGAGGTGGTGCTGGTCGGCACCAGCTTCAGCCACCGCGGCGACGACGACCCGAACTTCTCCGGGTTCCTGCAGCAGGCGCTGTCGACGCGCGTCCTCAACGCGTCGGAGGAGGGCGGCGGCTTCGAAGGCTCGATGGCCGCCTATCTCGGCTCCGATTCCTTCCGCAAGGACCCGCCGAAGGTGATCGTCTGGGAGTTCCCGCCCTACGAGCGCCCCGATGTCGACGACGGCAAGCCCGTCCGCATCGTCCGCTCGGCGCTGAAGAAGGCTTTAGCGGCCGACTAATGAGGCGCGACGCCGACGGTGGCGCGCGGGCAACAAAAAAGCCCGCCGAAGCGGGCTTTTGTCTTTGGTGCGGTGAAGAAGACTCGAACTTCCACGGGTTGCCCCACAGCGACCTCAACGCTGCGCGTCTACCAATTCCGCCACCACCGCATCCGGTTTTCGCCGGCCGGCAGCGTGTAACAAATCGCTTCGGGGCATTCAAGGCTTATGCAGCGCCGGCGGACGATCGTGCACGACTATCGTACCGAACGCCGTTCTGGCCGCCGCCCAAGCGGTCCGACCCAACGAACCGTCCGTGCCGAACGCGGCTCCGCAGCGCCAGCGGGCGTTCGGGCCTTGCGGGGCCTTTCCCGCCGTGGTCACTAACCCCATGTCCATCACCGACATGTCCATCACCGACGCCCCCGCGGCCGTGCCGCCGCACTCCGCAAACGCTGAGCCGATGCGCTTCCTGAGAACGGACGCGGACGCCGCAGCGGTCGAATGGGTGATCGCCGAGGGCCTGGCCGACTATGAGGCGGCCGTCGCCGAGATGGAATCACGCGCCGCCGCGATCGCCGAGGGCCGCGCCGCCGAGCGCGTCTGGCTGGTCGAGCACCCGCCGCTCTACACTGCCGGCACCAGCGCCCGCGACGAGGACCTGCTGACGCCGGAGCGCTTTCCGGTGTTCCGCACCGGCCGGGGAGGGCAGTTCACCTATCACGGCCCCGGCCAGCGGGTGGCCTATGTGATGCTCGACCTGACGCGGCGCCGGCGCGACGTGCGCGGCCTCGTCTCGGCGCTGGAGGCGTGGCTGATCGGCACGCTCAGTCGCTTTAACGTGCGTGGCGAGACGCGGCCCGATCGCGTCGGCGTCTGGGTGCGCCGGCCCGAGCGGGGCCTCGACGCCGAGGACAAGATCGCCGCCATCGGTATCCGCCTGCGCAAGTGGGTGAGCTTCCACGGCATCGCCATCAACGTCGATCCCGACCTCGAGCACTTCAGCGGCATCGTCCCGTGCGGCGTGCGCCGCCACGGCGTCACCAGCCTCGTCGACCTCGGCCGGCCGGTGACGATGCCGGAGGTCGATTCGATGCTGTTGGCGGAGTTCGAGACGGTGTTCGGGCCGACGCGACGGGTCGAAGGAGCCTCGGCCGGCGGGGATTGAACGAGGAGCACGGGGGCGGCGGAGATGAGCAACTTCGATCCGGGACTGCGCGGCTACGGGCAAAGGCTGCAGATTTCCGCCGGCTACTCGATCGGGACTTTTGCCGAAGTGCTGGAGGCGATGGCGCTCGCGATCGCCGCCGGGATGCTGGCGTATCACTGGTTTCCGAACGCGCGGGGGTCCGACGAAGGGGCCGTCGCCTTCGCGACCGCCTGGGGCGTCGGTGCCGCCTTCGGCTTGGTCTACGTCGTTTGGCGCGTGCTGGGCCGGCTCGTCTTCGGCCGGGCGCTCGTCGTCCCGATCCCGCGGGATCCGAACGTCGACTGGTATGTGACCATGCGCGCCTTCGGCATCGCCGTGGCGGGCGTCGTCATGGGCGGCGCGTCCCTCTATCACGGGCTCGGCGACGACCCGAGACTGCGCATCGGAACCGGTGCACCGTTCACCGACGCGGCGCTCGGCTGCCTCGCGGTCGGCTTTCTCTATCTCGGGCTCGGAAAGCTGATCGGCCGCGCCCTCAGGCCATGACACCAGCCGCTCGTCAGGTCGTCGGCAGCAGCCGGAACGGACCCGTCGGCAGCGGCGGCGCCGCCTCGCTGCGGACGATGCCGTCGACCCGGCTGCCGAGCGGCCCTTTGCGGCACGCCGCGACGAGCGCCTCCACCGCTTCGGCCGGGCCGGCGACGACGGCCTCGACCTCGCCGGAGCGCAGGTTGCGCGTCCAGCCGGAGAGACCATGCCGGCGTGCCTCCGCATCGAGGAACGCCCGGTAGCCGACGCCCTGGACGCGTCCGTGGATCAGCAGATGCAGGTGGAGATGCAGCTCGGCCATCGGCACCGGACCTCCTGCGCTCACCAGCCGCCGCGGGCGAGCCACTCGTCGAGCATCGGCAGCCGGTCCCAGCCCCAGAACGGCTCGCCGTCGGCGACGAAGAACGGCGCCCCGAAGATGCCCCGCGCCATCGCCTCGTCGACGCGGACCCGCATCAGTTCCTTCACCTCGGGATCGGCCGCGGCGGCGACGAGCGCGTCCGCCTCGAGCCCCACGGCCGCACCGACTTCCGCCGCCACCACCGGCGCCCCGACATCCCGATCGTGCAGGAACACGGCGTCGAACGCCGCCGCGGCGAAGCGGCGGGCGGCGGCGGGATCGGTGCGCTCGATCGCGTAGAACATCCGCGTCGCGGCGACGCCGCTCACCGGGAAGATGGTCGGAAACCGGAACGGAATTCCCTTGAGCCGCCCGAGCCGGTCCCAGTCGCGCCGGCCGTAATCGCCGCGCATCGGCTGCTCGGTCAGCGGGGCCATCTTGGTCGTGCGGAAGGCGACGCCGAGCAGGAACGGCCGCCACAGCGTCTGCCGCCCGTGGCGGGCGGCGAGCGCGTCGATCTCGCGCGCGGCGAAGAAGGCGTAGGGCGAGGAGAAGTCGAACCAGAACTCGATCGGCGCCGCCGCCGCTGCCATTCCGCCCGCTGCGTCGTCGCGCATCGCCCGCCCCCTATTCGAACTCGAGGATCACCGCGTCGACGGCGAGGCTGTCGCCCGGCTTCGCCTTCACCGCCTTGACGGTGCAGTCACGCTCGGCGCGCAGCACGTTCTGCATCTTCATCGCTTCGACGATGGCAAGCACGTCGCCGGCCTTCACCTCGTGGCCCTCCGCCACCTCGATCGCGACGACGAGGCCGGGCATCGGGCAGAGCAGGAAGCGCGAGGTGTCGGCGGCCTTCTTCTCCGGCATCAGGGCCGCCAGCGCCGCCGTGCGGGGCGTCATCACGCGGGCGAAGACGGTGACGCCGCGCCACGACAGCGACAGCCCTCCACGCGCCGGCCGCACCTGCACGCTCGCCTGCCGTCCGCCGACGGTGCCGATCCACAGCGCCTCGCCCGGCCGCCACTCCGACGTCACCGTCACCGGCCGCTCGGCGCCCGGCAACACAACGTCGAGTTCGATCGGAACGGTCGGATAGCCGGCGCTCAGCGTCACCTCGAGGCGATCACGGTCGAGCTCGACCACCCACTCCTCGCGGAAGACGCCGTGGTGCGGCTTGAGCCGACCGCCGAGGTGGTCGAGACGCTCGCGGCGGACGAGCTCGATGGTGAGGGCGGCGGAGGCGAGCACCGCGCGTGTGGTGTCGTCGAGGGCGGCGCCGGTAAAGCCCTCGGGATATTCCTCGGCGATGAAGCCGGTGGAGAGCGCGCCGGCGCGCCAGCGCGGGTGCGCCATCAGGGCGGCGAGGAAGGGGATGTTGTGGGAGATGCCGTCGACGATGAAGGCGTCGAGCGCGTCGGTCATCGCGTCGATCGCCTCCAGGCGGGTCGGAGCGTGGGTCACGAGCTTCGCCACCATCGGGTCGTAGAACATCGAGATCTCGGAGCCCTCGACGACGCCGGTGTCGACGCGCACCGTCGCGCCCTCGACGAGGTCCTCGTGCGGCGGACGGAAGCGCGACAGCCGGCCGATCGAGGGCAGGAAGTTGCGGAACGGGTCCTCTGCATAGAGCCGCGTCTCGATCGCCCAGCCGTCGAGGCGGACGTCCTCCTGGCCGAACGGCAGCTTTTCGCCGGCGGCAACGCGGATCATCTGCTCGACGAGATCGATACCGGTGATCAGCTCCGTGACCGGATGTTCCACCTGAAGACGCGTGTTCATCTCCAGGAAGTAGAAAGATTTATCCTGTCCGGCGACGAACTCGACGGTGCCGGCCGAATCGTAGCCGACGGCCTTTGCGAGCGCCACCGCCTGCTCGCCCATCGCCTTGCGGGTGGCCTCGTCGAGCAGCGGCGAGGGCGCCTCCTCGACAACCTTCTGGTTGCGCCGCTGGATCGAGCACTCGCGTTCGCCGAGGTAGACGACGTTGCCGTGCTTGTCGCCCAGCACCTGGATCTCGATGTGGCGCGGGTTGGTGATGAACTTCTCGATGAACACCCGGTCGTCGCCGAAGGAGGCGGCGGCTTCCGCCTTGGCGCGGGCGAAGCCGTCGCGCACCTCGTCGGGGGAGAACGCGATGCGCATCCCCTTGCCGCCGCCGCCGGCCGACGCCTTGATCATCACCGGGAAGCCGATCTCGGCGGCGATCGTCACGGCGCGCTCGATGTCCTCGATGATGCCGAGGTGGCCGGGCACGGTCGAGACGCGCGCCGCGGCGGCCGCCTTCTTCGATTCGATCTTGTCGCCCATCGCCTCGATGGCGTGCGGGTTCGGGCCGACGAAGACGATGCCGGCCGCTGCCAGCGCCTTCGGGAAGGCGGCGCGTTCCGACAGGAAGCCGTAGCCCGGGTGCACCGCCTCGGCGCCGGTCGCCTTGCAGGCGGCGACGATCTTGTCGATCAGGAGGTAAGACTCGGTCGCCGCCGGCGGGCCGATGTGCACCGCCTCGTCCGCCATCTCGACATGCAGCGCATTGCGGTCCGCGTCGGAATAGACCGCGACCGTGGCGATGCCCATCTTGCGGCAGGTCTTGATGACGCGGCAGGCGATCTCGCCGCGATTGGCGATCAGAAGCTTGGAAAACATCCCCCACCCGTGCTCTCGCGCCGCTGCCGGGCGCCTTCAGCTTCCAATAGCAGAGACGCGCCGATGGTGAAGTGCCGACCTTCGTCGGCAAGGCTCGCACCGGCAAGGCTCGCGTCGGTGAGGCTCGCGTCGGTGAGGCCCGGTTTGGCCGGCGTCAGACTTCCTCGCGCACGAATTCCTTGCCCAGCCACCGATAGAACGGCACCGGACGGTCCTCGCGCAAGCCCGGGTCGGCCGCCAGCCTGTGCGACAGCTCGTCGATCACCACCTGCTGGATGCTGGCGACGTTGAGGCCCGACACCGCGTCGAGCGCCACCCACTGCACGTCCTCGAGCTCGCCCGACGGACCGGTGCCTTCCGGCAGGCGGTCGGCGATGGCGTCGGCCCAGACGGCGAGAAAGCGGGTGTCGAAGCGGCGCGGCCGGCCGGGCGGGGTGATGGCGCGGGCGACGAAGCGGATCGGCGAGAGCACCGGTACGAGGCCGCGGGTGGCGAACGCCGCCCAGTCCTCGCCGCGCAGGCCCCGCGCAGAGTGTGCCTCGGTCGCCGGGCCGCCGATGAAGAGGCCGACTTCCTCGTAGGCTTCGCGGATGGCGGCCACCGCGAGGGCGCGGGCGCGGGCAGCCGATTTCGGCGCCCGCATGGCGGTGGTCAGCCGCGCCAGCACGGCGGGTTCGTAATCGTCTCCGAGCCGCACCCGCGAATCGCCCGGGTCGACGCGGCCGCCGGGGAAGACGTAGTGGCCGGGCATGAAGACGTGGCGCATGCTGCGCCGGCCCATCATCACGCGGATCGGGCCGCCGGCGGTCTTGTCGAGGACGAGCAGGGTGGCGGCGTCGACCGGACGACGATACGGCGCCGTCAGGCGCCGTTCCGTCGCGTTCAGCCGGTCGACGAGGTCGTTCAACGCGGGTGACCGACCGGCAGCATGACGGCGTCTTCCGGCTCGGAATCGGGGTCGAAGCCGTGCATGTAGAAGGCCCACTGCAGGCCGACGATGGCGCCCTTGATCGGCCGCAGCAGCACCAGCGACGAGGCGATCGTCAGCGGGATCCACAGGACGGCATGCAGCCAGAGCGGCGGCACGAAGGCGACCTCCACCGCCAGTACCAGGCTGATGATGATGTGGCCGACGATGAGGATGGTGAAGTAGGGCGGGGCGTCGTCGGCGCGGTGGTGGTGGAACTCCTCGCCGCAGGCCGAGCAGGCGTGGTGGACCGTCAGGTAGCCGTTGAACAGCGCACCTTCTCCACACGCCGGGCAACGGCCGCGGGCGCCACGCAGCATCGCCGGCATCAGCGGGCGGTGCGGCTTGGTGGAGGTCGCCGGCCAGACTGTGGCGGTATCGGCGGGGTTTTGAGCAGTCATTTGCGTGTCTTTCGTCCTCGCTCGGGACGCGTCTTCCCGCGGGAAGCGCCGCGCGCCGAAGGCGGACGTTTGCCCGCTCCCTTCAGATAGCGACCCTCGCTCAGCAGTTCAAACCGTAGCGCCCCCGCAAACGGGGCTGCTTCGACGAGCCGCACGTCGACGGCATCGCCGAGCCGGTGCGTCTCGCCCGTCGCCCGGCCGATGAGGGCGCGGGCGGCCTCGTCATAGTGGAAGTAGTCCTGGCCCAGCGTCGCCGCCGGGATGAAGCCGTCTGCGCCGGTCTCGTCCAGGGCGATGAACAGGCCCGCCTTGGTGACGCCGGAGATGCGCCCCGAGAAGCGGGCGCCGACGCGGTCGGCGAGCCACAGCGCGATCAGCCGGTCGACGGTGTCGCGCTCGGCCGCCATGGCGCGCCGCTCGGTCGCCGAGATGTCGCTGCCGATCGCCTCCAGCCGCGCTTCGAAGCCCTCGGGCATGCCGTCCTTGCCGAGGCCGAGGGCGCGGATCAGCGCCCGGTGGACGACGAGGTCGGCATAGCGCCGGATCGGCGAGGTGAAGTGGGCGTAGCGGCGCAGATTGAGGCCGAAGTGGCCGATGTTCGCCGGTGAGTATTCCGCCTGCGCCTGGCTGCGCAGCACCACCTCGTTGACCAGGTGGGCGTTGCTGGTGCCGGCGACGCGGGCGAGGATCTTGTTGAACTGCGACGGCCGCATGTTGCCGGTGCGCGGCAGCGAGATGTCGAGGGTCTGCAGGAACTCGCGCAGGCCCTCGAGCTTCTCCACCGACGGGTTGTCGTGGATGCGGTAGAGCAGCGGCGTCTTGTGCTTCTCGAGCTCGGTCGCCGCGGCGACGTTCGCCTGGATCATGAACTCCTCGATCAGCTTGTGGGCGTCGAGGCGCTCCGGCACGATCACACGGTCGACCTGGCCTTCCGGCGTCAGCACGATCTTGCGCTCGGGCAGGTCGAGGTCGAGCGGCTCGCGGGCGTCGCGGCCGCGCTTCAGGCAGGCATAGGCCTCCCACAAGGGCCGCAGCACGGGCGCGAGCAACGGCAGCGTCTGGTCGTCCAGTTGGCCGTCGATCGCCGCCTGCGCCTGCTGGTAGGAGAGCTTGGCGGCGGACCGCATCATCACGCGATGGAACGTGTGGGCGATCTGGCGGCCGCCGGCGTCGAACACCATGCGGACGGCGAGGGCAGGGCGGTCGACGCCCTCCTTCAGCGAGCAGAGGTCGTTGGAGATGCGCTCCGGCAGCATCGGCACGACGCGGTCGGGGAAGTAGACCGAGTTGCCGCGCAGCAGCGCCTCGCGGTCGAGCACCGAGCCGGTACGGACGTAGTAGGCGACGTCGGCGATGGCGACGGTGGCAATGAAGCCGCCGGGATTGCCGGGGTCGGCGTCCGCCTCGGCGTAGACCGCGTCGTCGTGGTCCTTGGCGTCGGGCGGATCGATGGTGACGAGCGGCAGCTTGCGCCAGTCCTCGCGGCCGGTCATGCGGGCGGCCTTCGCCGCCTCCGCCTCCTCCATCACCGCCTCGGGAAAGCGGTGCGGGATGCCGTGGGCGTGGATGGCGATCAGCGACACCGCCCGCTCGGACTTGATCGAGCCGATGCGCTCGGCGACGCGCGCCTGCGGCAGGCCGTAGCGGCCGGACTTCTGCACGGACACCTCGACGAGGTCGCCGTCCTCGGCGTCGCCGAGGGCCTCGTCGTCGGCCGAAAGCTCGGCGCGCTGCTTCTTGTCGACCGGCAGGATGCGCCCGCCCGGCACGCCCGCGACGCGGCGGACGACGCCGAGCACGGCGGTCGGCTTGCGGGCGATCACCTTGATGACGCGACCGACGCGCCCCGTCTCCGTCCCGGGCGGACCGTCGGCGATGCGCGCCAGCACCTTGTCGCCGACGCCGGGCGTCGGCCCCGGCGAGCGGTGGCGCTCCGGCATGATCGGGATCTGCGGGGCGGGGCCGTCCTCGGGCTCCCAGTTCACCGGCTCGCCGACGAGCTCGCCGTCGGCGTCGCGGCCGGTGACGAGCAGCACCGCCACCGGCGGCAGCGTGCCCGGCGACGACAGCCGCCGTCCGCGTCGGACGACGAGGCCGTCCGCCTCGATCTCCTTGAGGATGCGCTTCAGCGAGATGCGGGCGCTGCCCTTGATGCCGAAGGCGCGGGCGACCTCACGCTTGCCGGCCTCGCCGGGATGCTCCGCCAGAAAGGCGAGGATCTGCTCGCGGCTCGGAAACTCGCCGGATTTGCGGCCGTCTCTGTCGGATGGAGCCAAGGGAGCGGGGCGTCCTCTTCTGCAGGGTGGCGTCAGCCGGCCGCTTTCGCTCCGGCGGTCTTCGACTTGGGCGCAGCCTTCGCCTTGGCCGAGGCTTTCGCCTTGGCGGGGGCCTTCGCTTTCGCAGCCGTCGTGGCGGCCTTCGGCTTGGCGGCCGCCTTCGGGCCGGCGGCCGCCTTGGGCTTCGCGGCGGCCTTCGGACGGGCGCCGCGCGCCGGCTTGCCCGAAACGCCATCCTTGGCGGCGCGCTCCGCCAGGAGCACGACGGCGGCGTCCATGGCGAGGGTCGCCGGGTCGGTGCCCTTCGGTAGCGTCGCGTTGACCTTGCCGTGGTTGACGTAGGGCCCGTAGCGGCCGTCGCGCACCGTCACCGTTCCGCCGAGGGTCGGATGGTCGCCGAGCGAGCGGCCCGGGGTGGACCCGGCACGCCCGCGCCCGCCACCGGCGGCCTTCTCGGCGATCAGCGTCACCGCACGGTTGATGCCGACCTCGAACACCTCTTCGATCGTGGGCAGGTTCGCATACTTGCCGTCGTGCTGGACGAAGGGACCGAAGCGACCGAGGCCGGCGGTGATCGGCTTGCCGGATTCCGGGTGATTGCCGATCTCGCGCGGCAGCGACAGCAGCGCCAGAGCCCTGTCGAGCTCCAGCGTCGCCGCATCCCAGCCCTTCGGCAGGCTGGAGCGCTTCGGCTTCTCGCCCTCGCCGAGCTGCACATAGGGGCCGAAGCGGCCGACGCGCAGCGTCACCATCTGCCCGCTCACGGGATCGGTGCCGAGCTCGCGCGGCCCGCTCGCTTCAGCGCTGCCCTCGCCGTCGCCGGCCTGGGCGAGCTGCCGGGTGTAGCGGCACTCGGGATAGTTGGAGCAGCCGACGAAGGCGCCGAACTTGCCGAGCTTCAGGGACAGCCGGCCGTCGCCGCAGGTCGGGCAGACGCGCGGGTCGCCGCCGTCGGCCTTCGCCGGGAAGATGTGGTCGCCGAGCATCCCGTCCAGCGCCGTCAGCACCTCGGAGACGCGCAGTTCCTTGATGCCCTCGACGGCGCCCGAGAAGTCGCGCCAGAAGTCGCGCAGGACCTCGCGCCAGTCGAGGTCGCCGTTCGAGATCTTGTCGAGCTTCTCCTCGAGGCTCGCCGTGAAATCATACTCGACGTAGCGCTCGAAGAAGGACTCGAGGAACGCCGTGACCAGCCGGCCCTTGTCTTCCGGGTAGAGGCGCTTCTTGTCGAGCCGGACGTATTCGCGGTCGCGCAGCACCGTCAGCGTCGCCGAGTAGGTCGACGGCCGGCCGATGCCGAGCTCTTCCATCTTCTTGATGAGCGTCGCCTCGGTGTAGCGCGGCGGCGGCTCGGTGAAGTGCTGGTCGGCGACGATGCCGCGGCGGCGGGGGTGCTCGCCGGCGCTCATCGGCGGCAGGCGGCGGGCCTCCTCGTCCTCTTCGTCGTCGCGCCCCTCCTGGTAGAGGGTGAGGAAACCGTCGAAGCGGACGACGGTGCCGGTGGCGCGCAGCTCGGCGCCGCGGGGGCCGTCCTCGGCGGCGATCTCGACGGTGGTGCGCTCGAAGTCGGCCGATTCCATCTGCGAGGCGACGGCACGCTTCCAGATCAGCTCGTAGAGCCGCAGCTGCTCGGCATCGAGCATGCGGGCGACCTTGCTCGGATGGCGGGCGGCGTCGGTCGGGCGGATCGCCTCGTGCGCCTCCTGGGCGTTCTTCTGCTTGGTGGTGTAGCGGCGCGGCGCGTCGGGCAGATAGCGGCCGCCGTGGTTTTCCAGGATGGCCTTGCGGATCTGGTCGACTGCCTCCGGCGCCATGTCGACGCCGTCGGTTCGCATATAGGTGATCAGGCCGACGGTCTCGCCGCCGATGTCGACGCCCTCGTAGAGCCGCTGGGCGATCTGCATGGTGCGGGCCGGCGGCAGGCCGAGCTTGCGGGAGGCCTCCTGCTGCAGCGTCGAGGTGGTGAACGGCGCCGGCGGGTTGCGCTTCTGCGGCTTCGCCTCCACCGAGGTGATGGTGAAGGTGGCGGCCTCGAGCAGGGCCTTCGCCGCCTCGGCGTCGCCGCGGTTGCCGATCGTCAGCTTGCCGAGCTTCTTGCCGTTCAGCGCCGTCAGCCGCGCCTCGAAGCCGTCGCCGCGCGGCGTGTCGAGCTGCGCCACGATCGACCAGTATTCCTCGCTGACGAACGCCTCGATCTCCGCCTCGCGGTCGCAGACCAGACGCAGCGACACCGACTGCACGCGGCCGGCCGAGCGGGCGCCCGGAAGCTTGCGCCACAGCACCGGCGAGAGCGTGAAGCCGACGAGATAGTCGAGGGCGCGGCGGGCGAGATAGGCGTCGACGAGCGGCCCGTCGATCTGGCGCGGGTGGCGCATCGCCTCGAGCACCGACGACTTGGTGATGGCGTTGAAGACGACGCGCTCGACCGGCTGATCCTTCAGCGCGCGCTTCTCCTTCAGCACCTGCAGCACGTGCCAGGAAATCGCCTCGCCCTCGCGGTCGGGGTCGGTGGCGAGGATCACGCCGTCGGACTCCTTCACCGCCTTGGCGATGTCGGACAGGCGCTTCTGCGCCTTGGCGTCGACTTCCCACTGCATGGCGAAGTCGTCCGCCGGGTCGACGGAGCCGTCCTTGGCGGGCAGGTCGCGGACATGGCCATAGGACGCCAGCACCCGGTAATCGCTACCGAGATATTTGTTGATCGTCTGCGCCTTGGCGGGCGATTCCACGATGACGACGCGCATCGGATCCTATGTTCGGTCGGAAAGGGCTGGGTCCGGAGGGAGCGGGCCGCGCGGACCATCGGGGATCGGCGGTGCCGTGTCAAATGGCGGTGCCGGCGGGGAATGCAAGCGGGCGACGCTCGGTATGGTTGTATTGCATATTTGACGCTATCTGTAGTATCAACAGTGCGTTCGCGCCCGGTGCGCGTCATTCGACTGCGGTGCGCGGTTGCAATGTCCCAGAGCCACGATCCGACCACCGCCGAAATCGCCGCCTTCATCGAGAGGATGGTGACCGAGCTGGCCACCCTCGCCCGGGCGAACCGGCTGGAGATGCTCGCCTACCTCCTCGACATCACCCGCGAAGAGGCGAGCGCCCGCGCCGTCGACGGCCGCGTCGCGGTTCGCCGCTGACGCCACGTCGATTCAACTGGGTCGATCAAGCTGCGTCGATCAAGCTTCGTCGCTCTAACGGCGTCGATCAAACTGCGCCGATCCCACGGCCTCGATCTCACCGCATCGATCCTACCGGCTCGGGTCGCTCCACCGTCCCGGCAGCAGCGAGACGAGGCCGCCCGGGTGGCGCTCCAGCCGTCCGGCGAGTTCGAGTTCGACCAGCACGATCATCACCGCCGCGGCAGTCTGGCCGGAATGGCGGATGATCAGGTCGACCGCCACCGGCGTCGGGCCGAGGGCGGTGAGCACCGCCGCCCGTCCGCTCTCGCCGGGATCGCCTGCCGAGCCCTCGTCGTCGCCGCGCGGCTCCTCGAGCGGCGTCTGGATGTCGGCGGACCGGTCGAGCACCGGCCGGATCGCCGCCAGCACGTCGTCCGTGCAGGTGATCAGCGTCGCGCCCTCGCGGATGAGGTGGTTGCATCCCTCGGCGCGCGGGTCGAGCGGCGAGCCCGGCACCGCCAGCACCTCGCGGCCCTGTTCGGCGCCGAAGCGGGCGGTGTGCAGCGAGCCGGACCGGCGCGCCGCCTCGATGATCACCACGGCGACGCTCATGCCGGAGATCAGCCGGTTGCGGCGCGGAAAGTCCTGCGCCCGCGGCGACCAGCCGAGCTTCATCTCGCTGATCGCCGCACCGCCTTCGTCGACGATGCGCTCGAGCAGCGGGCCGTGCTCGGGCGGATAGATGTGGTCGAGCCCGCCGGCCAGCACGGCGACGGTGCCGGTTGACAGCGAGGCGGCGTGGGCGGCGGCGTCGATGCCGCGGGCGAGGCCGGAGGCGATGACGAGCCCGTGCTCGCCGAGGCCGCGGGCGATGCGCTCGGCCATCGTGCGCCCCGCGGCGGAGGCGTTGCGCGAGCCCACCACCGCCACCGCCGCCCGTGCGAGAACGTCGGTGCGCGCCAGCACCGACACCATCGGCGGCGGCGCCTCGATGGTGCGCAGGTCGCGCGGGTAGGCGGCCTCGCCGACCGCCACCACGTCGCCGCCGATCCGCCGCGTCGCCGCGATCTCGTCCTCGGCCTCGGCGGCAGTGACGATGCGCAGGCGCGCGCCGCCGCCCCGCCGGGCGAGTTCGGGCAACGCCTCCAGCGCTGCCTCGGCCGATCCACAGTGGTTGAGCAGCGAGCGGAACGTGACCGGCCCGACATTGTCGGTGCGGATCAGTCGAAGCCAGGCGATGCGTTGAGCGTCGGTGAGCCGTGGCCGGATCGCACCGTCGCTCATGGCCGTCAGCCCTTGTTGCCGCCGATGCGGCCCTCGGTACCCGCCATCAGCCGTCTGAGGTTGGCGGCGTGGCGGAACCACAGGAGCACGCCGAGCAGTCCGAACACGCCGGCGAGATCCGGCCGGCCGAGGAGGGCGAGCGCAAGCGGGATCACCGCGCTCGCCACCAGCGCCGACAGCGAGGAGTAGCGCGACAGGAAGGCGACGACGATCCAGATGCCGGCAAAGGCGAGCGCGAACGGCCAGGCGAGGCCGAGCAGCACGCCGAGATAGGTGGCCACCCCCTTGCCGCCGCGGAAGCCGAGCCAGATCGGCCACAGGTGGCCGAGGAAGGCGCCGACGCCGGCGACGGTCGCCGGCATATCGAGCTGGTCGGCGAGCAGCACGGCGGCGGTGCCCTTCAGCATGTCGCCGGCCAGCGTCGCCGCCGCCACCGCCTTGTTGCCGGTGCGCAGCACGTTGGTGGCGCCGATGTTGCCCGAGCCGATCTGGCGGATGTCGCCGAGGCCGGCGAGCCGCGTCAGGATCAGCCCGAACGGAATCGAGCCGAGCAGGTAGCCGAGGGCGAGCGCGACGAGCGGCGCGGCGAGCGACCAGTCTGCAGGCGGCAAGGGGTATCTCCTGTCTCCGCCGGACGGCCTGCCGGATGTGTTGCGACCGCCCTGTGGCGATCAGCCGTGAGGGTAGGTGTGCACGGTCCGGCCCGCAACCACCGTGCGGACGACGCGGCCCTGGAAGCGGGCGCCCTCGTAGGGCGTGTTCTTGGCGCGGGAAACGATGTCGGCCTCGCGCACGATCCACGGCGCGCCGAGGTCGACCACCGCGAGATCGGCCGGCGCGCCGGGGGCGAGCGTGCCGGCCTCCAGCCTGAGCCGCCGCGCCGGCGCCGTCGACATCGCCGCGACGAGGCGCGACAGGCCGAGGTCGCCGGCGTGCACGAGCCGCAGGCCCGCCGCCAGCAGCGTCTCGAGGCCGATCGCGCCGTCGGCGGCGTCGGCGAACGGGTGGCGCTTCGTCTCGACGTCCTGGGGGTCGTGGCTCGAGACGACGATGTCGACGGTGCCGTCGGCGAGCGCCTCCACCATCGCCCGGCGGTCGTCCTCCGAGCGCAGCGGCGGCGACAGCTTGAAGAAGGTCCGGTAGGCGCCGATGTCGAGCTCGTTCAGCGTCAGATGCGTCGCCGCGACGGCGGCCGTTACGTCGAGGCCGCGCGCCTTGGCGGCGCGCAGCACGGCGACTGATTCCGCACAGCTCACCTGGGCCGCGTGGTAGCGCCCGCCGGTCAGTTGCACGAGCCGGAGGTCGCGCTCCAGCATGATGATCTCGGCTTCGCGCGGAATGCCGGACAGCCCGAGCCGGCTCGCCGTCTCGCCCTCGTTCATCACCCCGGCGCCGACGAGTTCCGGGTCCTCGGCGTGGTGGGCGACCAAGGCGTCGAAATCGCGGGCGTAGGTCAGCGCCCGCCGCATCACCCGCGCGCTCGTCACCGCATGGCGACCGTCGGTGTAGGCGACGGCGCCCGCCTCCTGCAGCAGCCCGAACTCCGTGGTCTCGCGGCCGGCGAGACCCTTGGTCAGCGCCGCCATGGCGTGCACCCGCACGATGGCGGTGTCGCGGGCGCGCCGCAGCACGAAGTCGACCAGCGCCGGGTCGTCGATCGCCGGGTCGGTGTCGGGCATCACGACGATCGTCGTGATGCCGCCGACGGCGGCGGCGTGGCTGGCGCTCGCCAGCGTCTCGCGGTGCTCGTGGCCGGGCTCGCCGACGAAGACGCGCATGTCGACGAGCCCCGGCATCACCACGAGATCGCGGCCGTCGACGACCTCGGCCCCGTCCGGCGCGCCCTGGTTCAGCGCCTCCGGCCCGGCTGCGGCGATGCGGCCGTCGATGACGACGACGCTGCCGACGGCGTCGAGCCCGCGCGACGGATCGACGATGCGGGCGCCGCTGACGACGAGCGGCGGGGCGGGCAGGGGCCGGGGATCGGTCACGTGCGGCCTCATCCGTTCGGCAGGTTGCCGGCGAGCGCCTCGAGCACCGCCATGCGCACCGCGACGCCCATCTCGACCTGCTCGCCGATCAGGCTGCGCGGACCGTCGGCCACCGCCGGCGTGATCTCGACGCCGCGGTTCATCGGCCCGGGATGCATGACGAGGGCGTCCGGCTTGGCGAAGGCGAGCTTCTCCTCGTCCAGCCCGAAATAGCGGAAATACTCGCGGACCGACGGTACGAACGAGCCGTCCATCCGCTCGCGCTGCAGCCTGAGCATCATCACGATGTCGGCATCGGCGAGCCCCTCGCGCATCGTCCGGAAGACCCTCACGCCCATCCGGTCGATGCCCGAGGGCAGAAGCGTCGAGGGCGCCACCACCCGCACCTCGGCGCCGAGCGCCGACAACAGCAGGATGTTCGAGCGGGCGACGCGCGAGTGCAGGATGTCGCCGCAGATCGCCACGACGAGGCCGGTGATGTCGCCCTTGTTGCGCCGGATCGTCAGGGCGTCGAGCAGCGCCTGGGTCGGGTGCTCGTGGGCGCCGTCGCCGGCGTTGACCACAGAACAGCCGACCTGGCGGGCGAGCAAGGCGACGGCGCCGGCAGCGTGGTGGCGCACCACCAGGATGTCCGGCCGCATCGCGTTCAGCGTCTGGGCCGTGTCGATCAGCGTCTCGCCCTTCTTCACCGAGGACGAGCTCACCGACATGTTCATCACGTCCGCCCCGAGCCGCTTGCCGGCGAGCTCGAAGGAGGATTGCGTGCGCGTCGAGGCTTCGAAGAACAGGTTGATCTGCGTGCGGCCGCGCAGCACCGCCCGCTTCTTCTCGACCTGGCGCGAGAGCGCGATGGCGCTTTCCGACAGATCGAGCAACACCTCGATTTCGGTGCGGGAGAGCCCCTCGATGCCGAGCAGGTGGCGGTGGGGGAAGGCCGTGTCGGCCGGCTTCGACGGTGCAATCATCGAAGTCGATCGTGTATGCGGAGTCGGGGCGGCGAAACAAGGCGTGCATGCCGACGCGTGATAGGCTTCAACAGTTTGATTCGAGTCGCGCGTCCCTTTCGATGCGCCTGTGATGACAAGCAGTTCTGGGGGCGGACCACGCCGATGGCGGCAGACGGCTTCGATACGCACGACGTCGAGAACCAGCCGCCACCGCGGGCCGGCGTCAACCTGTACGAGGCCGACCCGATCCTCCTCGGTGCGCTGGAAGGCGCCACGACGGGCGAGAACGAGAGCGAGCTGTCGCGCATGGGCGCGTTCTGGGGCTCGGCCGAATCGCACGAGTTCGCCCGCTTGGCCGACCTGCACGGGCCGCTCCTGCGCACCCACGATCCGCAGGGGCGCCGGCTCGATCTCGTCGAATTCCACCCGGCCTATCACGCACTTTTGCGCAGATCCGTCGAATACGGACTGCACTGCTCGCCGTGGGAGGGAACGGAGGACGCGCCCCCCGGCCATCTCATCCGGGCCGCCGGGCTGTTCCTGGCGGCGCAGACCGAGTGCGGCCACCTCTCCTCGATCTCGACCACCAACGCCGCGGTGGCGACGCTTTCGCTGTCGGAGGCGCTGTCGGACGAGTGGGTGCCGGCGATCCTGTCGCGGCGCTACGACCACCGGGCGCTGCCGGTGGCCCGCAAGCTCGGCGTCACCGTCGGCATGGCGCTCGCCGAAAAGCAGGGCGGCAGCGACCTGCGCGCCATCCGCACCGTCGCCGAGCCGACGGACGACGGCTTCCGCCTCGTCGGCCACAAGTGGTTCCTGTCGGCGCCGATGGCCGACGCCTTCCTGATGCTCGCCCAGGCGCCCGGCGGGCTGTCGTGCTTCCTCGTGCCGCGTCTCGACGACGATGGCGCCTCCAACGGCATCCACCTGATGCGGCTGAAGGCGAAGCTCGGCAACCGCTCGAACGCGACGGCCGAGGCGGAGCTCGTCGGGGCGCACGCCCGGCTCGTCGGCGAGGAGGGGCGCGGCATCGCCGCCATCCACGAGATGGTGACGCTCACCCGCCTCGATGCTGCGGTGATCTCCGCCGGGCTGATGCGCGCTGCTCTCGCCGAGGCGGTCAACGCCACGCGCCACCGTTCGGCGTTCGGCGAGATGCTGATCGACCAGCCGCTGATGCAGCGCGTGCTCGCCGACATGGCTCTCGACGTCGCCGCCACCACCGCGCTTTCGCTCCGCCTCGCCCGCGCCTACGACGCCGCCGAGACCGACCGCTCGGAGGCGATCTTCGCCCGCATGATCACGCCGGTGGCGAAGTACTGGATCTGCAAGCTCGCCCCGACGCTCACCGCCGAGGCGATGGAGTGCGTCGGCGGTAACGGCTACGTCGAGGAGAGCCCGCTCGCCCGGCTCTATCGCGAGGCGCCGGTCAACGCCTTGTGGGAAGGCCCCGGCAACATCCAGTGCCTCGACGTGCTGCGGGCGCTGAAGGCCGACGAGCGGGCGCTCGGCGTCGTGCTGGCGGAGATCGAGCGCGACCTCGGCAAGGCGAGCCCCGTCGCCGTCGACGACATTGCGAGCGCGGCGGGCGCCTGCATCGAGGACGTCGGCTCCGCCCGCATCCTCACCGAGCAACTGGCCATCGCCGCCGCGGCCGCCGCGCTGCGCCGCTTCGCCCCGCGCGTGCTCTCCGACGCCTTCCTGGCGACGCGGCTCGGCGGGCAGTGGCGGTCGACCTACGGCATGCTCGACGCCCGCTTCGACGCCCGCGACATCGTCGACTTCGTCGTCCCCTGATCGACCGTCAGTCCCTGATCGACGGCAGCCCGGTGCTTGCGGCTCGGCTCAGTCGGCGGCGCTGCGGATCGCCGCGACGGCGTCCCAGAGATCGTCGTAGTGGTCGATGAGCCTGTCGGGCGACAGCTCCTTCACCGGAATGTCGGTGTAGCCGAAGGTGACGGCCACCACCGGCACGCCCGAGGCCCGCGCCGCTTCGATGTCGGTGCGCGAATCGCCGACCATCACGCAGTCGTCGGGATCGCCTCCGGCGGCGACGACGGTCTTCAGGATGTGATCGCGGTGCGGCTTGGAGACGCCGAACGTCTCCGGGCCGGCGATGACGGCGAAGCGGTCCGCGAGCTCGATCTTTTCCAGAAGCAGCCGCGACAGCCGCTCGTACTTGTTGGTGCAGACGGCGAGCCGGAAGCCGGCATCGCTGAAGCGGGACAGCGCGTCGGCGACGCCGGGAAAGGCGCGGCTCTCGTCGGCGATGCGCCCCTCGTAGTGGACGAGGAAGCGGGCGTTGAGCTTGTCGAGGCCGGCGTCGTCGAGTTGCACGCCGTGCGCCGCGAAGCCGCGCGCGATCATCATGCGCGCGCCGCGGCCGATCATGGCGCGCGCCGCGACGCCGTCGACGATCGGGACACCCGCCTCGTCGAGGACCATGTTGAGGCAGGCGACAAGATCGGGTGCGGTGTCGACGAGCGTGCCGTCGAGGTCGAGCACCAGTGTCGGGGGTGTCGTCACGCCGTCTCCTCCGGATGGATGCTGTTGTCGCGCCGCCGGGCCGGACGGCGCATTTTTCTATACGCGTCGATAGCGGACCGGCTCTGCGGCGTCGAAGCGACGCGGCGCCGCGCCGCGGTCGCGAACGGCGCGACACCGGGCGGCGCGGTGGCGGATTGGCCTCGCCTCGCCGCCCGTGGTAAGCACGCCTCGCTTCGCCACCGGCGTGTTCGGCCGTGGCGATGCCGTGCGAAAATTTCGGAAGGAAGCCATCCCGTGAGCGCCCCGACCGCCACCGATGCATCCGCCTTGAAGCGGGACGCGGCCCGCGCCGCCCTCGCGGAGGTGAGCCACGGCATGCGCCTCGGTCTCGGTACGGGATCGACGGCGACGGCGTTCGTCGAGCTTCTCGGCGAAGCGGTCGCCGGTGGCCTCGAGGTCATCTGCGTGCCGACGTCCGAGCGGATCGCCGCGCTCGCCGGCAGCCTGTCCATCCCGCTGTCGACGCTCGACGAGACGCCGAAGCTCGACCTCGCCATCGACGGTGCCGACGAAATCGGCCCGGGCCTGGCGCTCATCAAGGGCGGCGGCGGCGCGCTGCTGCGCGAGAAGATCGTCGCCACCTCCGCCAAGCGCTTCGTGGTGATCGCCGACGCCGGCAAGGTCGTCCACACCCTCGGTGCCTTTCCGCTGCCGATCGAGGTGGTGCCGTTCGGCGGCAAGGCGACCAACCGCAAGATCGCCGCGGCGATCTCCGCCCTCGACATCGCCGGCCGCCTGACGATGCGCCGCACCGAAGAAGACGAGATCTACGTCACCGACGGCGGCCACTACATCGTCGACGCGCACCTGACCCGCATTCCCGATCCCGCCGCGCTCGCCGCGGCCCTCGACGCGGTCCCGGGCGTGGTCGAGCACGGGCTCTTCGTCGGCATCGCCAAGGCCGCCTATGTCGCAGGGGCGGACGGCGTGCGAAAGCTCGAGGCCTGACCGGCGCCGTCCCCCACAGCATTCTGAACAGAGGAGAACGACACATGAGCATTTCGAGATTCCGTCGCCTGTGCGCGCCGGCGATGGGGCTCGCCATGCTGGCGGCTGTCGCGGCCGGAACGGGTCCGGCGCGGGCGCAGGAAGACAGCGAGATCCCGCGCGCGCACATGGCGCTGGCGCAGGAGGCGATCGAGCTGTCGCGCGCCTCGGCCGGCTTCGACGACATCCTGCCGCTCGTCGCCGAACAGACCAAGGGCCTGTTCATCCGGTCCAACCCGGCCCTGACCTCCGAGATCGAGCAGGTCACGGACGAGGTCGCGCTGGAGTTCGCGCGCAAGCGCGCCGCCCTCGACATCACCATCCAGGGTGTCTGGGCGCGGCGGTTCTCCGAGGCCGAGCTCAGCGAGATCATCACGTTCTACAAGTCGCCCGTCGGCTCCAAGCTCGCCGACCTCAGCCCCGAGATGCTGGCGCTGTCCGTCGGTGCGGCGAAGCAGTGGAGCGACGAGCTGTCGACGACGCTGGTGACGCGCGTCCGCGAAGAGATGCAGAAGCGCGGCCACCAGCTCTGAGGCGGCCACACTTTGGCGGAGAGGGCGGGCGCATGAGCGGCGGCTTCGACTACGATCTGGTCGTGATCGGTGCGGGCTCGGGAGGCGTGCGCGCCGCCCGCATCGCCGCCGGTTACGGCGCGCGCGTGCTGATCGCCGAGGAGTACCGCATCGGCGGCACCTGCGTGATCCGCGGCTGCGTGCCGAAGAAGCTGATGGTCTACGCCGCCCGCTTCGCCGACGCCTTCGAGGACGCCGCCGGCTACGGCTGGACGGTCGAGCCGCCGCGCTTCGACTGGTCGACGCTGATCGCCAACAAGGATCGCGAGATCGACCGGCTGTCGGCCATCTATCGCCGCAACCTCGACGCCGCCGGCGTCGAGATCGTCGAGGAGCGGGCGGTCGTCACCGGCCCCAACGGCGTCCGGCTGGCGACGTCGGGGCGCGTGGTCTCCACCCGCTACATCCTCGTCGCCACCGGCGGGCACCCCGACACCCCCGACGCGATCCCCGGCATCGAGCACACCATCACCTCCAACGAGGTGTTCCACCTGCCCGAGATGCCGAAGCGCATCGTCATCGTCGGCGGCGGCTACATCGCGCTCGAGTTCGCCGGCGTCTTCAAGGGCCTCGGCGCCGAGGTGACCGTGGTCTATCGCGGCGCCAAGGTGCTGCGCGGCTTCGACGAGGACGTGCGCGACGTCATCACCGAAGAGCTCGGCCATCGCGGTATCGACATCGTCTGCGGCGACACCATGTCCGCCATCGAGAAGACGGCCGACGGCCTGTCGGTGACGACGCACGGCGGGCGCACGCTTGTTGCCGACCAGGTGATGCTGGCGACCGGCCGCCGGCCCAACACGGCCGGCCTCGGCCTGGAACAAGCCGGTGTCGTGCTCGGCCCGCGGGGCGAGGTCCGCGTCGACGAGCATTCGGCTTCGGACGTCCCCTCGATCTATGCCGTCGGCGACGTCACCGACCGGGCGAACCTCACGCCCGTGGCGATCCGCGAGGGCCACGCCTTCGCCGACAGCGTCTTCGGCCACCATTCGCGCGCCGTCGACCACAGCCTCATCGCCACCGCCGTCTTCACCACGCCCGAGGTCGGCGTCGTCGGCCTGACGGAGGCCGAGGCGCTGGTGCACTGCCATTCCGTCGACGTCTACAAGGCGCGCTTCCGGCCGATGCTGAACACCCTCAGCGGCCGCCAGGAGCGAATGCTGATGAAGATCGTCGTCGACGGCGACACCGACCGCGTGCTCGGCGTCCACATCGTCGGCGACCACGCCGGCGAGATGATCCAGCTCGCCGCGATCCCGGTGTCCCTGCGCGCCACCAAGGCCGACTTCGACGCCACCGTCGCCGTCCACCCGACGGCGGCCGAGGAACTCGTCACCATGCGCACGCCCAGCGCCCGCCACCGCCGCGAGGCGGCGGAGTAGGGGGCGGCGCAGGGGACTTCGGAGCTCGACGCCAAGCTCTCTTCTTCTCTCGGGTCATTCCCGGCACCGCCAACGGATCGCCACGCCCTCAACCCCTCGATCCGTCATCGCCCGGCTTGACCGGGCGATCCATCCCGCATGCAACGACCGTCGTGTCCGGGATGGATGCCCCGGTCGAGTGTTCAGACCGGGGAGATGGCGGACAGGCGTTCGGGGACATGGTGGACGGGTCGGGTGATGTTCTGGCGCAGGTCGACCTGCGCCAGAACATGGCGGCGGTAGCAGAGGTCGAAGACCCCGTCGCTGGCGGTCGCCCTGAGTGCGACGCGCTTGCCGATGACCGCCTTTGGGCAGCGCACGCGGCGGTTCTGGAAGCTGATCTGGCCGCCGCTGCCAACGGTGCGGACGGCCGCCTGCGGCTCGTAGTCGGGCGACTGGATCGTTTCGGGCATCGCCCGGCGGCTCGCCTCGTAGCGGCTGGCCGGCACCTCGAGGCCGATCGCCTCGTGCGGCCGGCGGGTGTTGTAGACCTCCCGCCAGGCCGTGAAGGCCGCCTCGGCCTCCGCGAGGCCGCGGAACTTGCGTCCGTCCAGCACCTCGCCCTTCAGCGTTCGGTGGAAGCGCTCGTCCTTGCCCTGCGTCTGCGGATGGTACGGCCGGCCGTGGATCAGTCCGACGTCGAGGTCCATCAGCCAGACGGCGAAGCGCGTCGGCTCGCCGCCCGTCGAGCCCCACGGCGAGCCGTTGTCGGCC